>ENA-UOOK01000762-UOOK01000762.1-fermentation-metagenome-genome-assembly--contig:-NODE-762-length-42968-cov-8.979447_pt1 | contig 42968 bp, 49 predicted proteins | sample MGYA00245777_ERZ724023 | MGnify/ENA primary metagenome ERZ724023 (study PRJEB28704, sample SAMN03018312) | fermentation metagenome | biome: anthropogenic terrestrial biome; feature: soil; material...
AGAACTATCTGGTGTTTCATTTGGTGGATCAGGCGCAAAAAGAAGTCATCATCATGCGTGTGATGTATGGCGCGCGGGAATACCGAAGTCTATTTTAAGCTGCAGGCGAAAGCCGTCACTTGATTGTGGCGGCTTCTTCGCCCGAAATACTAGTACCGTCGGACGGACGGGAATTAACGCTCGTGGAGATATGAGTACTAATTCAGGTTCAGCCCGAGAATCCACGGGGTTGCCTCGTATGAGCGTCAATTTGATTAACGAGTTAATTAAAAAGTAAGTAGCGCTCTTAAGAATTTTTCTCTCTACCCCCTTGACAGCGAGGATTTTGTTGGATATAATATAACTAACGAAGTAAGGAATTAATATTTCGGGGGTGAACTGGATGAAACGGAATATTATCGAAATCAATCAGGACCTATGCAATGGGTGTGGCCTCTGTATTAACGCTTGCCACGAGGGTGCTATTGAACTTGTTGAGGGAAAAGCACGTCTAATAGGTGAGGAATACTGCGATGGCCTGGGCGATTGCCTACCTGAGTGCCCCACAGGGGCCATCAGCATTGTCCAGCGGGAAGTGAAAGCCTATGACGAGGCTGCTGTGGAAAGAAGAAAGGTGCAGGCAAAACTTCCTTGCGGTTGCCCAGGTACAGCTGCCAGGAAGTTTACACCAGGGGTCAATAATGAAACAGGGGATGTGCCCTCTCAATTAGGTCAGTGGCCAGTGCAGTTGCACCTGTTGAATCCCCTCGCCGGGTATTTGGAGGGAGCTGATCTCCTTGTGGCGGCAGATTGTGCAGCTTTTGCCTATGGGAACTTTCATCGGGATTTCATCCGGGATCGGGTGGTGGCAATTGGCTGCCCCAAACTTGATGACATCCAAGCATACCTGGAGAAACTTACAACCATCTTCACAGCCAATAACTTGGTAAGTGTCACTGTAGTTCGAATGCAGGTACCATGCTGCGGCGGCATCGTTCGGGTTGTGGAGGCTGCACTTGCAAACTCTGGCAAGAAGATCCCCTACAGACAGGTGATCATCGATACCCAGGGCCAGATTATTGAAGATATTAAACATTAGGAGGAGATAGAGATGGGAATGTTTTGTTTTCAGTGTGAACAGACAGCAGGGGGCAAAGGCTGCACCAAGGTTGGTGTCTGCGGGAAGGATGAACATGTCTCAGGGCTCCAAGATCTTTTGGTTTATCAACTGAAAGGACTTGGGTTTTGGGGGGATCAGCTCCTCTCCCAAGGCAAAGAGCTACCTGAGGCTGCAGGGGACTTTATGATGGAGGCTCTTTTTGCCACCCTCACTAATGTGAACTTCCACGATGAGAGGTTTGTGGAGCTGCTTTTGCAAGCTCAAAAACTGAAAGAAGAGCTGGCAGCCTCAGCAGGAAAGCTTGAGAATGTGCCAGCTGCAGCGAGCTTTACATTGCCCCAAACCAAAGCCCAAATGGAGCTTCATGCAATTGGGGTGGGGATTCAAAGTGATAACCTACCCGAAGATCTCCTAAGCTTGCGGGAGTTGCTGGTTTATGGCCTCAAGGGCCTGGCTGCCTATGCGCATCATGCAAAGGTTTTAGGCTATGAGGACAGCGCTATCTACAATTTTGCCTACAGGGCCATGGCAGCTGCAGGAGATAACAGTAAAACAGCTGAGGAACTGTTGGATCTGCTTATGGAGCTTGGCCAGGTTAACTTCAGATGCATGGAGCTTTTGGATCAGGCCAACACTGGTACCTATGGTAATCCTGAGCCTACAGAGGTGTTTTGTGGCAAGAAGCGGGGACCCTTTATTATCATCTCAGGCCACGATCTGAAGGATCTGAAACAGCTCCTGGAGCAGACAGAGGGCAAGGGGATCAACATCTTCACCCACGGTGAGATGCTCCCGGCCCATGGCTATCCAGAGCTGAAAAAATATAAGCACCTAGTTGGCAACTACGGTGGCGCCTGGCAGGATCAGCAAAAAGAATTCGATAACATCCCCGGCGCTATCCTGATGACCACAAACTGCATCCAGCGGCCCCGCCCCTCATACCAGGATCGGATCTTTACCACAGGTCTTGTAGGCTGGCCAGATGTAGTGCATATACCCCAGGAGAACGGCAAGAAAGATTTCACAGCTGTGATCCAAAAGGCACTGGAGCTTGGAGGCTGGAGCGAGGATGAAAAGGAGGCCACCACCACTGTGGGCTTTGGCCACGCTGCAACCCTGTCCCATGCAGGTGCCATCATCGATGCTGTGAAAGCAGGCCAGATCCGTCACTTCTTCCTAGTTGGCGGCTGCGATGGCGCCAAAAGTGGTCGCAACTACTATACACAGCTTGCAGAGAGCATTCCTCAAGATTGCGTGATCCTCACCTTGGCCTGTGGCAAATATCGGTTCAATAAGCTGGATCTGGGAACAGTAGCGGGATTGCCCCGGCTCTTGGATGTGGGCCAGTGCAATGATGCCTATTCTGCAATTAAAATTGCCCTGGCTCTGGCAGATGCCTTCCAGTGCGATGTAAACCAGCTGCCTCTTTCGCTGATTCTTTCATGGTATGAGCAAAAGGCAGTGGTGATTCTTCTCACCCTCCTCTCGTTGGGAATCAAAAACATCCATCTGGGGCCATCGCTACCGGCCTTTGTCTCAGAGAATGTTCTGGGGATCTTAGTGGAGAAGTTTGGACTCAAACCCATCTCCACGCCAGCTGCGGATTTGGCTGCGATTTTAGGAGCATAAAAAGTAGGGAGAACCTAAATGGGTTCTCCCTTTTCTTTAGTAATCCCGCCTGCCACAGGCACTTTTCGCATATAATAGATTTAATAGGGAAGCGTGTCCTAGCTCATCGTTGATGATGGCAAAGAGTAGATCCCGGATCGTGAAATCTTGGGTCGCCACATACAGTTCGCTATAGAAGTCTGCTGCTTCCACCTCATCCTCTACAGCCTCAAAGAGGGCATCGAGATAGCTCTCGGGCATTTCAGTTTCGCCCCGTCCCATTTCGGGCCTCATCCCTGTGAGGCTCTGATAGAGGGAACAGAATGTGCGATGGTGACGCTGTTCATCCTCTAAAATCCCGCTGATAATCTCCCGATCTTCTCTCTGTCTTGTCATTTGGAGGAGACGACGGTAAAATTGAATAGCTTCGGCCTCGCCGGCAATGGCCTTTTTGATTCCTTCCGCAAACTCACGGCTACAAGCAAACATGTCCCCACTCTCCCTTCTGCAAGTATCTGTGGAATTATATTCGACTTTTTCCCAAAGTGTGCAAAAGGCTGCCCTAGACACAAAGGCAGGATCATGCTAAATTAAGAATAGTACTATATTCTTGGAGGGAGATAAATGGAATTTGCCCTGAACACTAGAATCGTTGTGGGAGCGGGTCAGCACAAAAAACTCGGTACATATTTACCCAGCTGGCGCACTGCCTTAGTTGTAGCCGGGGCTAATGTTAAGGCTGCAGGGATTGTGGGGGCTATCCTAGAAAGTTTGAAGCAAGCGGGGATCACCCCCTATATTTTTGATCAAAGTGCCTCGGACCCAGAGCTGGAGCTTGTGGAGCGGGGAGCTGAATTTTTGCGCGGACTCGGGGAGAAGATTGATGGCATCGTGGCTGTAGGAGGGGGCAGCGCCTTGGATCTAGGCAAGGCCATCGCTGTGATGGCAACAAACCCAGGGCCCCTGGCCTCCTATGAGGGCCCAGAGCGCTTTCCCAATCCTCCCCTACCCATAGCTGCCCTTCCCACCACAGCAGGCACAGGCAGCGAGGTATCGCCCTCAAGTGTGCTTACAGACCCTGTAGCCTGCTACAAGTTTCTCCTCTGGAGCAGTCGCATTATTCCCCAAGTGGCAATTTTGGATCCCACATTAGCTCTGAGCGCACCTGTATCTGTGCGCCTGGCAGCAGGGCTAGATGCCCTGACCCACGCTGTGGAGTCTGTGCTCTCAACCCAATCTACAGTTTACACAGAGCCTTTGGCCTTGCGGGCCATCGAGCTTGTGGGCAAGCATTTGCCCCAGGTGGTTTTAGGCCAGGATAACCTCGCTGCGATGGAGGGGATGCTGGTGGCAGCAAACTTGGCAGGGTTGGCCTTCAGCCAAACCAGACTAGGTGTGGTCCATGCTTTGGCTCTGCCATTGTCTGCAAGGTTTAGTGTGCCCCACGGGGTGGCTGTATCAGTGCTCCTGCCCCATGGTTTGGATTTCAACGAACCTGTAGCAGGTGAGCATTATCAAAAGATCCTACGTGCCTTAGAAAAGAAGGGTGCGCTACCTGAGGTGATTCGAACCTTTGCACGCTCTTTGGGTGCTCCCACTACCATGGGGGAGCTGGGGATACGCGCAGAAGAGATTGAGGCCATGGCCCAGGATGCAGCCAAAAGTGGACATTTGGCAATCAATCCTCGCCGTGCGAGCCTAGAGGATCTAATAGCAATTTATAGGGCAGCAATGTAGGGAGGTTATTTGATGGGACTTTGGAATCGCTTAAAAGAAGGACTTGAGAAGACCCGCCGGGGGCTGGTGGGCCAACTTGGTATAGTTTTAGGCAGGGGCGCTATCGACGAGGAGCTGTATGAAGATTTAGAAGCGCTTTTAATTGGTGCAGATTGTGGAGTGGAGGCCAGCTGCCAGCTAGTGGAGGAACTGCGCGCGAAAGCAAAGGAGCAAAAGCTCCGGGAGGCAGAGGAGCTGTTGCCCCTTCTCAAAGCACTTTTGAAAAAGCATTTATCCGCAGGAGAGCGAACGCTAGCCCAGGCCCCAGCAGGGGAGCCTACAGTGGTGATGGTGGTGGGGGTCAATGGTGCTGGCAAAACCACAACTGTAGGTAAGCTGGCTGCCAGGGAGAAAGCTGCGGGCAAGGATGTGTTGCTCGCTGCTGCTGACACCTTCCGAGCTGGGGCTATTGAACAGCTGGAGATTTGGGCCCAAAGAGCAGGGGCACAGTTCATTAGCCACCAAGAGGGAGGGGACCCGGCTGCTGTGGCCTTTGATGCTCTGGAGGCGGCACGCTCAAGAGATGTGGATTTAGTTTTTGTTGATACTGCAGGCAGACTTCAGAATAAGGTGAACCTGATGGCAGAGCTGGAGAAGGTAAAGCGGGTGATGGGCCGCTCACAAGAGGGTGCGCCCCATGAGGTGCTATTGGTTTTAGATGCCACAACCGGCCAAAATGGTCTTTCCCAGGCCCGGCTTTTCCACCAGGCTGCAGGCGTGACAGGCCTGGTTTTGGCCAAATTAGATGGTACAGCTAAAGGCGGCATTGTGCTAGCTATCCAAAAAGAGCTGGGCCTGCCTGTGAAGTTTATTGGTGTAGGCGAGGGTACAGATGATTTGCGGCCCTTTGATCCAGAGGAATTTGTGGACGCCCTGTTTGCACAGTAAAAAAACGAGGGGGTAAGGTGATGTGGAAGGATAAATATAAAGTTGGGGTGCCCCTAATCGATGAGCAGCACCAAGAGCTATTTCGGAGGGTGGAGGAGTTTATCGTTGCCCTGCGTTCTGATAACCCTTGGGAGGAGAAGCTGGATAAGGTTAGGGAAACCTTAGATTTTATGAAGGTTTATGTGGTTGAGCATTTCCGCGCAGAAGAAGAATACCAGGCGCAGGTTCAATATCCCGGCCTTCGAGACCACAGCAAAATCCATAGTGACTTTGCCGGGGAAGTAGTGGAGTTTGAACAGCAGTTTGCACAGCTGGGGTATGAGGAGGAACTGGTGCAGAAGTTTGCAGGGAAATTGCTTGCCTGGCTGATCAATCATGTAGCAACGCAAGATCAGGCAATCGGACATTGGGCAAGGCAAGGGGGTGGCGCCCTATGAGGGCAGAATACGTCAACCCCTTCTACCAGGCCACGCTTCAGGTTTTCAAGCTAATGCTGGATTTGGATGTTGTTCGCACTGACAACCCACAGCAGACTGAATCTACAGTAGAGGTGCTGATTTCTATCACAGGGGATCTTAGGGGCAGTGTTCTCTATCAGTTTCCTCAAAGCATGACCCTGGAGATGGTGAGGATCATGAGTGGGCTTGAGATTGACTCCCCAGATAGCTTTGTTACCTCGGCCTTAGCTGAAGTTGCAAATATCATCAGTGGGAATGCAGTCAGCGGCCTTCTGCAGCACAACTACAACTGTGATATCTCCACGCCTGAGGTTTTTGTTGACAACTCAGCAGATCTGAAGACAAGGGGGCAGGTTCTCTCTTTGCCCCTAGCCACGCCAATCGGCAATCCCACAATTAAAATCGCCCTTGAGGAAACCCCAAGCTAACCTGCTTTTTTGAAAGTGTGGTCGACACCGGTTCATTTCTGGGAAAGTCCGAAAAAGGTTTAACATAGCTACACCACTAGGATTTTTTTGCTTAGGTTAGTCAAAAAGACAAAAGTTTCTATTTCACATGTTTGTCACTAATCTATTTTGCGGAAGGGGAAAAGGTAATTGGCTAGAATATAATAAAAGAAGCAAGAAAAGTAAATTTGTTGGTCAATAGATTAACTTAATACGATGACTAATTCTGTTGGGTTTGACTTTTAAATAAATCAAGAAGATGGGGGAACAATCCATGATCGAGATAATTCGAGGCACATCTAAAAAACCTGTTAGCAGCCAGGAACTTGTAGATTTATTTAGCCGGCGTTTTGAAGATGATGGACAGCTATATATTGGGTACCCAATTTTGGCAACACCGGATGGAAGTTACCCCATCGATGCTATTTTATTGTCCCCTGAAAAGGGAGTCGTAATCTTCAATTTAGTCGAAGGGAGAGAGTTGCCGAAGGATTACCGCGGACAACAAGACGACGCTGCGAATAAACTCGAAGCAAAGCTGCGCAATCATAAAATTTTAATGAAAGGGCGAAGCCTCACGGTCCCTATTAATGTCGTGACTTTCGCCCCTGCTGTTGCGGATGTACCTGTAGATGATGATTATCCAGTTTGCGTAGCAGATGATGTTTTTACATACTTAGATAACATAGAGGAGAAAAAAATTGATGTTTACCCAGCGTTAGTATCAATAATTCAATCAATCTCAACGATCCGTAAAGGACGTAAAAAAAGAGTCCTAGATCGTGACGATTCACGTGGAGCAAAGCTTAAGGGTCTAGAGAATTCCATTGCTAATTTGGATAATAGGCAAAGCAAGGCAGTAATCGAAATGGTCAATGGAGTGCAACGGATTCGTGGTTTAGCAGGGTCGGGCAAGACCATTGTGCTTGCGCTAAAGGCCGCATACCTACACGCCCAACATCCTGAATGGAAAATTGCTGTTACTTTTCATACTCGTTCGCTTAAAGGTCAGTTTAGGCAGCTCATCAATACGTTTGTGATTGAGCAGACCAATGAGGAGCCAAACTGGGATAACCTCAGAGTTCTGCATGCCTGGGGTGCCCCAGGTGGAGGAGAGCGAGACGGAATATATTATAATTTTTGCCAAGAACATGGTTTAGAATACTATGACTTTGGAAGTGCTAAGCAGAAGTTTGGGCGCGGAAAAGAATTTGCATCTGCGTGTCAAAACGCATTAGAACATTTAAAAACAGAACCAAAACCAGCGTTTGATGTAATTTTAGTTGATGAGGCACAAGACTTTCCCCCCTCGTTCTTGCGTTTATGCTATGAACAACTTGGCGAGAGCAAAAGATTGGTTTATGCCTATGATGAACTTCAAAATTTAACTTTGCAGTCGCTACCTCCACCTGAAGAAATATTTGGTAAAAATGCCGATGGAACTCCACGAGTTTGTTTAGAGCATCCTTCCCAAGATGTGATTTTAGAAAAATGTTACCGAAACTCGCGTCCTGTGCTATCGACAGCTCATGCTCTTGGTTTTGGAATTTATCGCGAAAAAGATAAAAAAACCGGAACAGGTCTTATTCAGATGTTTGAGCATCCTAGTCTGTGGAAAGATGTTGGTTATTCAATTTGTTCAGGTTCTCTGGAGAGCGGTCAAGAAGTAACGTTAACTCGATTGGAAAATAGTAGTCCTAAATTTTTAGAAGAGCACTCGCCAATAGATGATCTTCTTCAATTTCATAGTTTTGAAACTGAAGAAGAACAGGCTAATTGGCTCTGTAGCGCTATACTACAGAACCTTAGAAATGACGAATTACGTCCCGATGATATTATCGTGATCAACCCGAGTCCAACTAAAACAATTGCTGCTGTCGGTCCAATAAGAAAGCGCCTATTCAATCATAATGTAGAGACGCATCTAGCTGGTGTTGACACTACAGCTGATGTCTTCTTTCATTCTGATTTTAATTCTGTCACATTTACAGGTATCTATCGTGCAAAAGGTAATGAAGCAGGGATGGTATATATTATTAACGCCCAAGACTGTTACTCGTCATTTGGCAATCTTGCCAGTGTAAGAAATCAACTTTTCACCGCTATTACACGTAGCAAGGCATGGGTTAGAGTAGTTGGTATAGGTGAGGATATGGAAAAGCTAAAAGCCGAGTTTGAACAAATAAAAAACAATGGATTTAAACTTAAGTTTCGCTATCCAACAGAAGCGCAGCAAAGGCAAATGAATATTGTAAATCGTGATTTGACAGAAGAAGAGAAAAGACGCGTTAGTAAAGGAAAAAATGGGTTAGCAGAATTGATCGGAGACCTAGAATCAGGAAAAATATTTTTAGAGGATCTTGGGGAGGAACAAGTTGAACGGCTTCGTATAATGTTGAATAGGGAAGGTAACAATCATGTTAAGTCCTAATCTGATTCACCAGCAAGTACAAACCCTAACAGCTGATCTGATTGGAATGAGCCTGTGTACAGATCAGAGGTTTCCTGTAATGCATCAATATTTTAAAGATCTGGTGGAAATTACTTTTGGTAAGGAGAGTAATTTATCTATTGTCCTGAAAAGCAGGCCTTACAGAGAGCTGTATTGTGAGCTGGAGCGCAATAGATCGTACAATCTAAAAATGCTTGATGGTGCTATTTTGCAGATGATGTATCTGTTTAAAAATAGAAAAATTGAAAGCCATAGATTAGCCTTCTTTCCCTCTCCTTTTCTTGAAGAGTTTCAAAACAATCCTGAGATCTATGAAAAAGATGAATTCTATGCTGATATTATCAAGAAGAACATTGTCCCTTTTCCTCTTCGTTTTGATTTTGATTGTAGTGAAGCTGTTCCTAAAGTGATAGAACATCCCAAGTCCCATCTTACCTTAGGGCAGTATCAGAATTGCCGCATACCAGTATCTGCGCCTTTGACGCCTTATTATTTTCTAAGCTTTGTTTTAAGGAATTTTTACAATACAGCATATAAGAAGTTTTCCAATAAAATTACCGTCTTTCACGAAGCTTTCAAGGAAACAATTGAGATTAAAGAGACATCTATCATTTCAGTTCAAATCCCAAGACTAGATAGGGCTTGCTGAGATTAAAAATCAGAAACCCAAAGATATGGTAAGGTATTGAGAAAATTGAGTTTCTCTTCCTAGCTTTGAAGACTCCCATGGGAGAGCCTTTGATTCAGATAGCTCTTGAGAAAACCCTAAGTTAGCTTGGGGTTTTTGCATAGTAGCAAAAATAATTTTTCTGGGGGGATTGACAGCTCCCTTTTTTCTCCTGTATAATGTGTAAAGGAATAATACTTTACAGGCGGTAGATATGGAACGAATAGCGAGACTGGGTTTACTTTGCGATTTTTATGGCAGGTTGCTCACAGAAAGGCAGCTTCTTGCCTGCAGGCTCCAAGGAGATGAGGATCGTTCTTTAGCTGAGATCGCAGAAGAGCTTTGCATCAGCCGCCAGGCTGTGCACGATCTTATTCGTCGCTCCCAGGAGACCATGGAGTCCTATGAGGAGGCCTTGGGCTTAATTGAGACAAGCCTCAAGCGAGAGAGAGCCTTGGAGAAAAGTGCAGGGGAATTGGAGGAGCTGGCCAAAGTTCTAGATGAGCCCCCAGCAACACGCATATTGAAGTTAGCAGAGGAGATACGCAGATGGAGGTGAGAGGGTGTTTGGAAATTTAACATCAAGGCTTGAGGAAACTTTTCGTCGGCTCAGAGGCCGGGGCAAACTTACAGAAGCAGATATTGATCTTGCCATGCGAGAGGTGCGCCTGGCGTTACTGGAGGCTGATGTTAACTATCGGGTGGTAAAGGACTTCACAGCTAAAGTTAAAGAGCGGGCTAAGGGCCAGGAGGTCCTCTCTAGCATTACCCCAGCCCAGTTAGTAATTAAAATTGTCTACGACGAGCTCGTGGAGCTCATGGGGCAGAAGGAGAGCAAGCTGAATTTTGCACCAACCCCACCTACTGTGGTGATGCTCTGTGGCCTCCAGGGCGCAGGCAAGACCACCACTGCAGCTAAGCTGGCAACACTTTTGCGGAAACAGGGGCGCAAACCCCTGCTTGTAGCTGCAGATATTTACAGACCAGCTGCAGTAAAGCAGCTGGAGGTTTTAGGCAAGCAGATCTCCGTTCCTGTCTTTCATATTCCTGGAGCATCTCCTGTGGAGCTGGCACAGGCCGCCCGAGAGAATGCAAAAACCCAGGGCCAGGATGTGGTCCTGATCGATACTGCAGGCAGACTGCAGATTGATCAGACCATGATGCAGGAGCTTGCAGCCATCGACCAGTTGGTGAGTCCCGATGAAATTCTGCTGGTTGTAGACGCGATGACAGGCCAGGAGGCAGTGGAGGTTGCCAAAACCTTCAACGATAGATTAAGTCTAGATGGTGTGATCCTCACAAAACTTGATGGCGATGCCAGAGGTGGCGCAGCCCTCTCCATTCGTTCGGTGGTTGGAGCGCCAATTAAGTTTGCAGCCACAGGCGAGAAACTGGATGCCTTAGAAACCTTCCATCCAGATCGGATGGCCTCAAGGATTCTGGGAATGGGCGATGTGGTGACCTTAGTTGAGAAGGCCCAACAAGCAGTGGATCTGGAGAAGGCTAAAGAGATGGAGAGCCGCCTGCGCAAAGCCCAGTTCACCTTGGATGATTTTCTGACACAATTGGAGCAGATGAAGAAGATGGGGCCTCTAGATCAGCTCCTGGGGATGCTGCCTGGGGCAGGGTCCAAGGCTCTGAAAAATATTCAGGTAGACGAGAAGCATTTGGATAGGATCGAGGCAATTATCAACTCCATGACCCGGAAGGAAAGGGTAAATCCCAATCTCATCGATGGCAGCAGGAGAAGGAGAATTGCCACAGGCAGTGGCACCCGGGTTCAGGATGTCAATAGGCTGCTGAAAGATTTTGAACAGACCCGAAAACTACTGAAGCAATTTACCACAGGCAGAGGGGGCAAAGGCTTTCCCTTTGGCCTGCAGTGAAAGGAGGTGATTTGAATGGCAGTGAAAATTCGTCTACGCAGAATGGGTGCAAAAAGGCAACCTTTTTATCGTCTGGTAGTGGCAGATTCCCGCTCACCTAGGGATGGAAGGTTCATCGAGGAGCTAGGTTACTACAATCCCCTAACCCAGGACGAGAAAATTGAGGTTGATGAGGATAAAGCTCTCGCTTGGCTTCAAAAGGGTGCCCAGCCAACTGATACAGCAAGACGTCTCTTGCGTAAGGTTGGTGTGATGAAGAAGTTCCATGATTCGAAGACAAAGGAGTGATCATCTTTGAAGGAACTTGTTGAGCTAATTGTCCGTGCACTGGTGGATGAGCCAGATGCTGTTTCTGTAACTCAGATTGAAGGATCCCAGTCCGTGATAATAGAGATCAGAGTTGCTTCAGATGACATGGGGAAAGTTATTGGCAAGCAGGGCAGGATCGCTAAAGCTATCCGCACTGTGGCCAAGGCAGCTGCCACACGCCAAGGCAAGAAAGTTGTGGTGGAGATCGTAGAATGAACCCACCTGAGGGTTGGGTGCGGATTGGAAAAGTAGTGGCCCCCCAGGGGCTCGCGGGTGAGGTGCGGGTCGGTCCCCTCACAGACTTCCCTCAGCGCTTCCTTGCCACAGAGCAGGTTGCCCTAGAGTTAGCTGAGGGGCCACGCTTGCTCCAGGTAGAGGGGGCGCGCCTTCATGGGAACGTGGCAATCCTGAGGCTAGCCGAGGATCGGGCTGGGGCAGAGGCCCTCAGGGGAGTCTTCCTCCTTGTTAGGGAGGAGGAGCTGGTGCCCTTGCCCCAAGATCAATATTACATTTATCAGCTCATGGGCCTTTCTGTCTACACTGAAGAGGGGCAGTTTTTAGGCAAAATCAGGGAAGTGATGGCCACAGGTGGCAATGATGTTTGGGTGGTAGCCCGAGACGGTGAAGACCTTCTTTTGCCTGCCATCCGCCAGGTGATCCGCCAAGTGGATCTTGCAGCCGGACGGATTGTGGTGCACCTGCTTCCAGGGCTTGTGGATTAGGTGGCGAAGATGCAGTTTGATATTTTAACTCTTTTCCCAGAAATGTTTGCAGGACCCTTCTCTGAAAGCATCCTCAAACGGGCCCAGGAGCGGGGCTTGCTGCAAATCCGTGTCCATTACCTCAGAGAGTGGGCCTCGGGCAAGCACAAAATCACAGACGATGCCCCCTACGGTGGTGGCGCTGGTATGGTGCTGAAGCCAGAGCCAATTTTTCTCGCTGTGGAGGAACTTAAAACTTCCACAAGCGAGGTTATCCTCCTCACGCCTCAGGGTCAGCCTCTGACCCAGAAGCTAGTGGAGGAGCTTGCTGTAAGGGAGCATCTGATTCTGATTGCCGGCCATTATGAGGGCGTGGATGAGCGGGTGCGGACAGAACTTGTGACGCGGGAGATCTCCATAGGCGATTACGTGCTCACAGGGGGAGAGTTGCCAGCCATGGTGCTAGTGGATGCCATCAGCAGACTAGTGGATGGAGTTTTAGGTGAGGAGCAATCCCATCTTGAGGATTCCCACTCAATGGGGCTTTTAGAATATCCCCACTACACCCGGCCTGCAGAATTTAGGGGTTTGAACGTGCCCGAAATTCTCCTCTCCGGCGATCACGGGAAGATTGCCCAGTGGCGCCGCAAAGAGGCATTGCGCCGCACATTCGCATTGAGGCCGGATCTATTGGCCACAGCGCCCCTTTCGGCCGAGGATCTAAAACTTTTAGCCCAGGTAAGGGAAGAAGAGGAGAAAGAGAATTGACATTCCCTTCAACTGTGCTATAATTTTATTGTTATCAAGACGGTCCGCTGCAATAGCATGAACGTCTTTTGAAGGAGGAGCAAAAGTGGGTTTAATTGAGACAGTTGAGAGCCAGTTTCTCAGGGAAGATGTCCCTGAATTTAGGCCTGGAGACACTGTTCGCGTCCACGCTAAGGTTGTAGAGGGAACCCGAGAGCGAATTCAGGTCTTCGAGGGCGTAGTGATCAAAAGGCAAGGCGGGGGCATTAATGAGTCCTTCACCGTGCGGAAGATCTCCAGCGGTGTAGGGGTGGAGAGGACATTCCCCATCCATTCCCCAAGGGTAGCCAAGATTGAGGTGGCAAGACGCGGTAAGGTGCGGAGAGCCAAACTCTACTACCTGCGCAGCCGCTCAGGTAAGGCCGCTAGGATCAAGGAAAAAAGATAGGGGGCGTAAGCTGTGACGCCAGCCGTCAAGGCACAGATTCTTGAATATGTGGAGTCATTTGTTACTGCAGCCATTTTAGCGGCCATTATTATTATTTTCATCGGCCAGAATTTTGTGGTGCAGGGCAGCTCCATGGAACCTAACCTCCATAATCGGGAGCGCTTGTTTGTGGAGAAAATTAGCTACCGCTTCCGCCAACCCAAGCGGGGCGAGGTGGTTGTGTTCAAGTACCCTGTTTTGCCCAAACGCAAGTTCATCAAAAGGGTTGTAGGTGTCCCTGGCGATGAGGTAAAGATCAGGGAGAACAAGGTATACGTCAATGGTCAAAGACTTGATGAGGGGTACCTAGATAGCCTCACCTATGGAGAATTTGGACCTGTCTATGTACCGCCAGGGCATATCTTTGTTCTGGGGGATAACAGGAACAATAGTGAAGACAGTCGCTTTCCCGACGTAGGCTTTGTACCTTTTGGCAATGTAGTGGGAAGGGCCTGTTTTCGCTGGTGGCCTCCAACTAAGATGACGGTTTTGAAAAGACCGGAAACATTTTTGCAGTTTGACAAAGCGGCGCAATAGCGCCGCTTTTCTGTGTGAGAGGAGGTACTTATGACACGAGGAATACCTGGACATATGCAAAAGGGCAAGCTGGCGATTATTAAGTATGCTAAGGTATTGGACTGTTGTCTGTTGGTGCTAGATAGCAGAGCGCCCCACTCTACCTGGGATCGGCGGGTGGCAGCCCGCTTTGAGCACAAGCTTGTGGTTGTCCTCAACAAGGCAAGTCTTGCAGATCCGCTTCAAACACAAAAGTGGGTTTCCCATCTCGCGGCCCAGGGCTATACTGCTTTAGGTGTAGATGCTAAAGAGGGTATTGGAATGGGAGCCCTGCGCCGCATTTTAGAGAGCAAGATCTCTGGCCGAAGGCCGCTGCGGGTTGCTGTAGTTGGCCTACCCAACACTGGCAAGAGCACCATCCTCAATTATCTCTTGGGCCGTAGAGCCACAAAGGTGGGAAACAAGCCTGGGATCACCCGGGGGCCCCAGTGGGTGCGGATCGGTAAGCTAGAAATTTTAGATACCCCAGGCGTGCTCACGGGCAGCTCCTCTTTGAAAAGCCCAACTTTAGCTGCTTTGGGAGTCGTGGATGGGGAGAGCGAGCTTACTGCAAGCTGGCTTTTGAGCTGGCTCATGGCCCATGGCCCCAAGGCAGTCCTTGGCCGCTATGATCTCACGTCTCTGGAGCCAGGCGGGGAGTTGGAGGCAATCGCCCGCAAACAGGGTTGGCTGCGCCAGGGAGCCCAGCCAGATTTGAGTCGAGCCGCTGTGGGGGTATTGGCAGATTTTCAAAGTGGCAAGCTTGGCAGGTGGACTATAGAGGAGCCTTAGACGTCCCTTTTTCCTTTCTTGGGAGGAATTATTTAGCTATAGGGCGAAATATTCTTGTAGGAGGGAAAAAGATGCCAAATTGGCTACATGAAGAAAATGCCAGGCAGTTAGGCTACCGAAGCATCGCAGGTGTAGATGAGGCAGGGCGTGGGCCTCTAGCAGGCCCCGTGGTTGCCGCAGCTGTAGTGCTTCCCGCGGGCTTTAACTTGCCGGCTTTACAAGATTCTAAAAAACTGACTGCTAAAAAACGCTCTGAACTCTTCGCAGTGCTGGAGGGTTCTGTGAGCTATGGGATTGGCCTGGCAGAGGTAGCAGAGATCGATGGACTAAATATCCTCGCTGCTACTTTCCTGGCTATGAGGCGAGCTTTGCGTGCTTTGGGCAAGGCGGATTATGTGCTGGTAGATGGGAATCTGCCCATTCGGGATCTGGCCTTACCTCAGCGGGCTATTGTGGGTGGTGATGGTGTATCTTACAGCATCGCTGCTGCCTCAATTATGGCGAAAGTGACCCGGGACAGGCTCATGGACCAGCTGGCTGTAATGTATCCCTACTACGGCTGGGAGCGTAATCGGGGCTATGGAACCCGGGAACATCTAGCTGCCCTTTCCCAATACGGTCCCAGTCCTGCCCATCGTTTTTCTTTTGAACCTGTTGCCTCCCTAGCAAGGAGGTATGCTTAATTGCGAAGGGTTAGATTGGAGAATTTAGTGCCGGGCATGATTGTGGCTCGGCCAATTTATTCTAATGAGGGCAAGATCCTGCTCAACAGTGGTGTTTCTCTCAAGCAGCGCTTTATAGAGCGGCTAGAGGAGTTGGGCATCCCTTCCATCTATATTCAAGATGAGCTGGGTGACTATGAAATACCTGAGGTTATCTCTGAGGCAACTCGCAATTTGGCCATCCAGACATTGCGCAATTCCGTGAATCAGGTGCGGCTGGGGAAGAATCTGAATGTGGATTCTGTGGAACAGATTGCTAGCAAAATTATCGATGAGGTCCTTGCGAATCAGGATGTGCTCATCAGCCTTACAGATATCCGCAGCTTTGATAATTATACTTTTGGTCATTGCGTGAATGTGGCAATCCTCTCCTTAGTTTGCGGGATCTCCATGCGCTTGAGCCAAGATGAACTCAGGCAGCTAACTTTGGGAGCATTGCTTCATGATATTGGTAAAGTGAGGATCCCCGAGGAGATTCTCAACAAACCAGGTCGTCTTTCAGCTGAAGAATATAAAAAAGTGATTCAACATGCCTCCTTTGGCTATGAGATCGTAAAGCGAAATCAGCGCATTCCTCATCGCTCAGCCCTGATTGTCTATCAGCACCATGAGCGGATCAATGGCTCTGGCTATCCTCAGAAACTCAAAGGGGATGAGATTGATCTCCTAGCCCGGATTACCGCTATTTCCGATGTTTACGATGCAATTACTGCAGATCGGGTCTATCAGAATGGAATTCCGCCCTCTGAGGCTATTCGGGTCCTCAAGGGCCTGGGTAGTTTCCATTTCGATTTAGAAGCACTCTCTCATTTTGTGAAGAACATTGCCCTCTATCCTGTGGGCAGCACTGTAAACTTGTCAGATGGCAGTTCAGGGGTTGTTGTGGATGTGAACAAGCGCTATCCAGCAAGACCAATTGTGAGGGTCCTTTTTGACGAGGTTGGGAAAAAGATGAGCCAAGAGCACGAGGTGGATCTGATGAGACAGGTTGATTTGGAGATCATCGGCACTGATGGGTATCAAAAAAGCTGACAGGAGGTATGGTGGTGAAGGTTACATTACAAGATTTAGAGAAGAAGGTTGAGCAACTGCGCTGGAAGTTAGACAGGCTCGCTATTGAGAACAAAGATTGCCTCGCCACCGAAGAGGTACTGGAGCTTTCCCAGGAGTTGGACCAAGTGCTAGCCCAGTGGGCAAAATTGAAAGGAAAAGTGGAATAGGAAAGCCTATTTAGGGGGGAATATAGGAAGGAAAGCTTGGGCGGGAGGAGGAGAAGAAATGGATAAAACCGTCCCGATCCGCCACCTGTACAGTTGTCCTTCCTGCCATGGTGAAACCTGGCATACAACTTCGGTAGCAACAACAGATCGCTTTGGGCTAACTTGCCTTGCCTGCGGTCTTACCTCCCTACTTACCCACGATGAATTGTTAGACCACCAACAAAGCTGGGAGAAGGAGCTAGATGAGGCTATGCAAAAGTGGGAAGAGAGTTGGCAGTCGCCGCCACCTGATTTTGAGTGAGCTGCCAAAGAGAGCTAAACTTTAGGTAATTGGAAAACAAGTGTGGCTAATCTTTACTTTTTCGCCAATGGCCGATATAATAGAGGGAAGGTCTTTGCCTGGGGGGTGAGGCAGATGCAAGAGAGGGTAATGCAGATCGTGAGCATTTTAATCAAAAAGTTGCTTGTGGAGAATGGTAAATTGGAAGATGCTGATGAACTTCTGGCAAAGTTGACTGAGCGGGGATTTACTCAGGAGGAAATCGACTCTGCCTTGGAGCTGATCTACAGCCTCCCTGGCCCTGAAGAAGGTGCAACTTATCTTCGACACAGGGTGCTCTCCTCAGGCGAGCGACATAAACTTAATCATGAAGCCCAGGCTTTTTTATATCAAGTAATGGAAAAGGGTCTACTTGCCAAGCATGAATTTGAGCTTTTATTATGGGAAGCCGCTATTGTGGGGATTCCTGAACTTGGCAGGCGTGAGGTGGAAATGCTGCTGGCAAACATTATCCCTGATCCGGAAAGGCTCTTCCTCACAGGGGTGCACCTGAAGAGTGCAGTTAGCAGCGAAGAGAGCATTAACTAGGAGGGTATCGATGGCAGAAACGCTAGTTATTGTGGAGTCGCCAGCAAAGGCGAAAACCATTAGTAAGTTTTTAGGAAAAAAATATAAAGTTGAAGCATCAATGGGACATGTCCGCGATCTGCCGCGCAGCCAATTTGGCGTAGATCTTGAGGATAATTTTGCTCCCAAATATATCAATATTCGGGGCAAAGGTGAAATCTTAAATAAACTGCGAAAGGCTGCCAAGGGTGTGGACCGGATTTATCTGGCCACAGACCCAGATCGGGAGGGTGAGGCAATCTCCTGGCACCTGGCGCAGATTCTCTCGGTAGATCCTGCGACTACTTGTCGACTTGAATTCAATGAAATTACCAAAGAGGCTGTAAAGTCAGCACTGGCAGCCCCCCATCCCATCAACATGGATTTGGTAGATGCCCAGCAAGCCCGAAGGATTTTAGATCGGATTGTGGGCTATAAAATAAGTCCACTTCTGTGGAAGAAGGTAAAGGGGGGACTCAGTGCAGGGAGAGTGCAATCTGTTGCAGTGCGCTTGGTAGTTGAGCGCCAAGCAGAAATTGATGCCTTCGAGCCTGAAGAATACTGGTCAATTGCAGTGCTTCTCAATCGCAAGGATGGTGGCCAATTTACAGCAGAGCTAGCTCGATACAAGGGGAAAAAGCTAAAGATCGAAAACCAAGCCCGCTCAGATGAGATCGTGGCCGCTCTCTTGGCGGAAACATATACAGTCAAGTCTATCACTCGCAAGCAAAGGAAGCGTCAACCACTGCCTCCTTTCACCACCAGTACCCTGCAGCAGGAGGCCTTCCGCAGGCTGAACATGAGGGCTAGGAGCACCATGAGTGGCGCCCAGCAGCTCTATGAGGGCCTGGATATCGGCACTGGCACAGTTGGACTTATCACTTATATGCGTACGGACTCTGTGCGCGTGGCAGCCCCTGCCCAAGCTGAGGCTAGGGCTGTGATCGCAGAGCGCTTTGGGGAAGAATACCTGCCACCGAAGCCTCCTTTTTATAGGAGCAAAGGCCAGGCCCAAGACGCACACGAGGCCATCAGGCCCTCGGACCCAAGTTTGGATCCTGAGACTATAAAGCCCTATCTAAAACGGGATCAATACCGCCTCTATAAATTAATCTGGGAGCGGTTTATTGCCAGCCAGATGAAGCCTGCCCTCTACGATACCATCAGCGTTGAAGTCGCTGCGGGACCCTGGGGACTGAAAGCAAATGGCTCGCAATTGAAATTTCCTGGCTTTTTGAAAGTTTATCCCCTCCAGGAAGAGGAGCAGGACTCCTTAGGCCAACTGCCCTCCCTAGTTGAGGGAGAGGAGCTGAATGTAGGGGAAGTTAAACCCAGCCAACACTTTACACAACCCCCTGCCCTCTATACAGAGGCCTCCTTGATTAAGACCTTAGAGGAGCAGGGAATCGGCAGGCCCTCTACCTATGAGCCTATTATCCGAACTATCCAAGAGCGGGGCTATGTGCAAAGTGAGAAGCGACAACTACGTCCTACGGAATTGGGAGTAGTGGTGGTAAATCTTCTGAAGGAACACTTTTCTCAGATCGTAGATTACCAGTTTACCCGAGAGCTAGAAGAGAAACTAGATAGCATCGGCGAGGGAAGCCAGAGGTGGCAGGAGGTCCTTGGGGAGTTTTATGGCCCCTTCAGTCAAGATCTGGAAAAGGCCCAAAGCCAAATGGAAAAGGTGCAGCTGCAGGATGAGGAAACTGATGAGCCTTGTCCCAACTGTGGGAAGCTAATGGTGATCAAGCACGGTCGGTATGGGAAATTTATGGCCTGCCCAGGTTATCCTGAGTGCAAGACCACAAAGCCTATTCTCAAGACCATCGGTATTGCTTGCCCTAAATGCGGGGGCCAGATTGTGGAGCGACGCAGCAAGCGCGGCCGGACCTTCTACGGTTGCGATAAGTACCCCCAGTGCGATTTCACCACTTGGGATCAGCCTACAGGCAAACTGTGCCCCAAGTGCAAGGAGCCTCTGGTTGTGAAGCGGCGTCGGGGCGGAGCTACATATGAAGCCTGTTCAAATAAGGATTGTGGGAAAACGGATAATCCTTAAGAAAAAATTTTATATTCACACTTGATCTTTGGATGTGACAATGGTAAAATGAGATTAGATAATTGCCTTGATCAATTTATAGTCCATCTTGGAGCGGAGCGAAGACTCTCCCCAAATACTGTCTCTGCCTACAGTCGGGATCTAAACCAGCTCCTTGCTTTTGGCCAGGAAGCTGGATATTGGGATAGAGAGACAGAGCTTTGTGGGGAACTGTTTACCAGGTCGGCCCTGCGGCACTGGCTAGCTGAAATGCAGGACCTAGAGCGAACTACCCGGGCTAGGAAGCTGACCGCAGCTCGTACTTTCTTCCGCTATCTTTGCCAGGAGGGACTGCTGGCTAGTAATCCAACAGATGGGCTCTCAGCCCCGAAGCTTGGGCGGAGCTTGCCGGAGTATTTAAGCCCAGACGAGGTTGAAAAGCTCCTGGCAGCGCCTCAGCTAAACACACCAGCGGGCCTGCGGGATCAGGCAATTTTAGAGCTCCTCTACAGCGCAGGCTTGCGCGTAGGAGAGCTTGTGGGTTTAGAGCTCACAGACGTGGACCTTGACACGGGATTTATTAGGGTATTGGGCAAAGGGCAAAAGGAAAGAATAGTACCAATTGGCTCTTATGCTAAAGCTTCTATAGAAGAGTATTTAGCCTTTGGCTATGCTAAATTAGGTGGAGCTAGGTGGCTGTTTGTGAACAACCGGGGCAGCAGACTCACAACCCGAGCTGTGGAACAGTTCGTTGAGAAATATGCGAAGGTGGCACTACCTGGAAGAGGAGTCACACCCCATACCCTCCGGCATTGCTTTGCCACGCATTTGCTTGAGGCAGGCGCGGATCTCCGCTCTGTGCAGGAGCTGCTCGGCCACAGTAGCCTTTCTACCACCCAGATCTATACACATGTAAGGGCTGCGCACCTGCTTTCAGTATACAAAGATGCGCATCCTAGGGCGAGGTGATAATGATGAAGATCCGATCAACTACAGTGCTGGCAGTGAGGCGGGACGGGAAGCTAGCCATGGCTGCAGACGGGCAAGTTACCCTAGGTGAGCAAGTGATCAAACAGCAGGCCCGGAAGGTTAGGCGGCTGTATCACGATCAGGTGATAGTTGGTTTCGCAGGGGCGGCAGCAGATGCATTTGCTCTCTTCGATAAATTTGAAGGTTATCTAGAGCAGCAGGGAGGGAATCTCCAGCGAGCAGCAGTGGCCCTAGCTCGGGAATGGAGAACAGATAGGGTGCTTCGGCGCCTAGAGGCCATGCTGATTGTGGCAGATGAGCAGCAGATGCTACTTCTCTCTGGCACTGGAGATGTGATTGAGCCAGATGAGGATGTTGTGGCCATAGGTTCAGGCGGTTTCGCAGCTTTGGCTGCAGCCAAGGCTCTGTTGGCCTATTCTGATCTTACCGCTGAGGAAATTGCCCAAGAAGCGCTCCAGATTGCAGCTTCCATCTGCATCTATACTAACAACCAGATCACCATGGAAAAATTGCCAAAAGAGGGATAGAGATGGATTTAACACCACGGGAGATCGTGGCCCGGCTAGATAAATACATAATTGGCCAGGATGCTGCTAAGCGTGCAGTTGCCATTGCCCTTCGCAATCGCATTCGTCGCAAGCTTTTGCCTGTGGAAATGCAAGAGGAAGTTATTCCCAAAAACATCCTCATGATTGGCCCCACAGGTGTGGGCAAGACAGAGATCGCCAGGCGCCTGGCGAGGCTCGCCCGGGCACCATTTGTGAAAATCGAGGCCACAAAATTCACAGAAGTGGGCTATGTGGGGCGAGATGTGGATTCCATGGTGCGAGATCTTGCTGAAACCTCCATTCGGATCGTTCGCGAGGAGCGGATGGTCGAGGTGGAGGGGAAAGCCAGTCTTGCTGCAGAAGAGCGGCTTTTGGATCTGCTGCTGCCCACGGGAAAGAAGCGTTCTGGGGCAGCTAATCCCTTTGCTTTTCTGATGGGAGGCGAGGCCGAGGAGAAACCCAGCCAGGAGGCAGCGGAGCAATATCTCCATACTCGCCAGCAGCTGGCAAAGCAGCTTGCCCTGGGGGAGCTTGAAGAGCGGATGGTGGAGCTTGAGGTGGAAGATTCAAACCCGCCTATGGTTGAGGTTTTCTCCGGCACTGGCATGGAGGAGATGGGGATCAATATGGCGGATCTCTTCGGAGGCATGCTTCCCAAAAAGACTCGCCTTCGGAAGGTTACTGTCCGGGATGCCCGGAAGATCCTCACCTCGCAAGAGGCCCAGAAACTCATCGATATGGATAGCGTCAGTGAAGAGGCCATCAGACGCGCAGAGCAAGAGGGCATTATCTTTATCGATGAATTGGATAAGGTTGCTGGCAGAGAAGGGGGCTCTGGCCCTGATGTTTCGCGCGAAGGTGTGCAGAGGGATATTTTGCCTATCGTGGAGGGCACCACTGTGATGACCAAGTATGGGCCCCTACGTACAGATCATATTCTGTTTATTGCAGCTGGCGCTTTTCATGTGAGCAAACCTGCGGATCTAATTCCAGAGCTACAAGGCCGCTTTCCCATTCGCGTGGAGCTTGAGGAGCTCACGCGAGATGATTTCAAACGGATCCTCACACAACCCCAAAATGCTTTGACAAAACAATATCAGGCATTATTGGAGACTGAGGGTATAAAAGTCGAATTTACAGAAAATGCTATAGAGGCAATCGCAGAACTTGCAGAACAAGTTAATCAACACTCTGAGAACATAGGTGCCCGTAGATTGCATACGATTTTAGAGAAGTTGCTAGAGGAGGTTTCCTTTCAGGGCCCAGAGCTCTCGGGACAATCCATCAGCATCGATCAGGAGTATGTGGCAAAGCACCTAGAGGCGATTGCAAGAGATCAAGATCTAAGTAGGTTTATTCTATAGTCGGGCAGGGCGAGGAGGTGAAAGTGGCCCTAGCTTGAGTGGACAAGCAAGATAGAGTTTCTTTAGATTTGGAAGGAGGAAATAAAATGACTACATTATTGGAGAAGACAAGAAGTCTAAATAGGTTGATTCAAAAAGCTGCAGGTTACCCTGTGAATTTTAACGAGATGGCTGAAGTTCTCAAAAAGGTGTTAGATTCCAACGTTTATGTTGTGAGCAAAAGAGGAAAAATTTTGGGTTATAGCATCACTGATGACTTTGACTGTGAGGCCTTGCGCAAGATTGTCTTAGATGATTCCGCATTTCCCGAGGAGTACAACGATCGCCTCTTGCGGATTATTGAGACCTCTCCTAACATCCAAGATGAGCGGGGAGATTACTTCGTAGTTTCAGGTGATGATTGCATTTTTGAAGATCAGTATGTTACCATTGTGCCAGTGAACGGCGGTGGCGAGAGACTAGGAACACTGCTACTAGCACGGGGTAAAAATGCCTTTGCCGATGAGGATTTGGTTTTGGCAGAATACGGCGCCACTGTTGTGGGTATGGAGATCTTGCGCTCCAAGAGCGACAGAATCGAGGAGGAGGCCCGCAAGAAAGCTGCAGTGCAGATTGCCCTGGGTACCCTCTCTTTCTCAGAGCTTGAGGCTATTGAGCACATCTTCGAAGAGCTTGATGGCGAAGAGGGAATGCTGGTTGCCAGCAAGATCGCAGACAGAGTTGGCATTACCCGTTCTGTAATCGTGAACGCTCTTCGTAAATTTGAAAGCGCTGGCGTAATTGAGTCCCGTTCCTTGGGTATGAAGGGTACCTATATTCGGGTGCTCAATGACAGGCTCCTCGAGGAGCTGGACAAGCTGAAAAAGCGGTAAGGAGAGCACCATGTTGGAAGCAAATGGGGCCCGCAGGCGGGCCCTAACATACTTCCAGCGCTCTGGGGTTGCCATCACTGCCGAGGAAGATGCCATGGAGCTCGTCAATACTGGAAGGTACACAAAGAAGATGGTTTTGCCTTTGGGGCAATGTCTCCAACATCGCCATCTACCTTTCGGGACAGATAGGGTAGCTGCCATATGAAGAAACGCTATGGAATTATGGGTGGTACATTCGATCCTATCCATTTTGGTCACTTGGTGGCTGCAGAAGAGGCAAGGGCAGTTTTAGAGTTGGAGTATGTGTTTTTTGTCCCCTCTGGTCGGCCCCCTCATAAACGGCAGCGACCGATTACCAAAGCAGAGCACCGCTACCTGATGACGGTGCTTGCTACAGCTACGAACCCCTGGTTTCGGGTTTCACGGGTGGATATTGACAGGCCAGGCTATTCCTATACTGCCGATACCATGGCCACTTTTCGGGAAAAACTGGGTCCTGAGTGTGAGCTTTGCTTCATCACAGGTGCCGATGCCATCTTGGAGATCCTCTCTTGGAAGGATGTGGACAGCCTGTTTGCCACGAGCTTTCTGGCTGCAGCTACACGTCCCGGCTATGATCTTTCCCAGCTCCGCTCTCAGTTTGGTGACCAGTGGCAGCGCTATAAGGATAGTATCAAAGTCTTGGAGGTTCCAGCATTGGCAATTTCCTCCAGTGAGATCCGCAGGCGTGTGGCCTCAGAGGAGCCCATTCGCTATCTTCTACCAGAAGGTGTTGCCTCATACATCTACAAGCATGGTCTCTATGGGGCGCATAGCCAATCGGGAGACTGCATATAATAGCATAAAAGGTTGGTTTAGAGAAAGGATTGAGATACGATTGACTAAGACATTATACGTTGGCAATCTACCATGGACAACTAAGGAAGAGGAACTAGCTGAGGCTTTTGGCCAGGTGGCTAATGTTCATTCCAGCAGGATCATCACAGATAGGGTCACTGGTCGCTCCCGTGGGTTTGGTTTTGTGGAAGTAGACGATACCGATGCAGAGAAGGCCATCGACGCTCTCAACGGTGCCGATTTTAATGGTCGCGCCCTGATTGTCAACGAGGCAAAAGAAAGAGAACAATAAACCGCAAGCCCGATTTTCGGGCTTTTTTTTTAGGGTGAGAAATAATGCAACTTGAGACACAACTGAAAGCCCAGTTAACACCACATCGCTATAAACATAGTCTTAGTGTGGCCCAGCTGGCAGCCGCTTGGGCTCCAAGAATGAAGTTGGAGCCCAAGCGAGTGTGGATAGCAGGGCTACTCCACGATTGCGCCCACGATCTCCCCGGCTCGGTCCTCTTGCAGAAAAGTGAAGAATTTGGTATATTGATAGGTAGCATGGAGCGGAAGCTTCCGTTTCTGCTCCACGGACCTGTGGGAGCCCAATTGGCTAAACGTGACTATGGCATCACCGATCCCCTGATCCTCGATGCCATTCATCACCACACCACGGGTATCCCTGGGATGTGTCCATTTTCCCGGTTGATTTGTCTTGCAGATTATCTGGAGCCTAGCAGGAGTTTTCCCGGGATTGAGCACCTGAGGCGCCTGGCCAGAAGAAACTTAGATCAGGCGCTCCTTGCGGCCTTCGATAGCACGATTGGGTATTTATTGGAGAATGAAAAGTTAGTTCATCCCCAGACTATTCTTACACGCAATTGGTTGTTGGAATTTTTAAAGGAGGTTCGCGGATGAGTTTCGAACCTATAGAGGTGGCAAAACTGGCATGGCAGGGAGCAGCAGAAAAAAAGGCACTGGACCCTGTGCTCCTTCAGATGCATAAGCTGACTATAGTTGCCGATTATTTTTTGATTGCAAGTGGCCGCACAGCTCTCTCTGTGCGTGCCATCGCCGATGGTATTGTGGAAAAACTAGCTGAAAATCAGCTTTTCCCCCAGGGCCGCGAAGGGTATGAGGAAGGTCGCTGGATTCTTTTGGACTACGGCAGTGTAGTTGTACATGTTTTTTCAGAGCAAGGCCGAGAGTATTATAATCTGGAGCGGCTGTGGCGGGATGCTCCACGGGTGGAAATGGATGATGTATCAAGCACTAGCGAAAATTTATGACGACATTATGACCCGAGTTGACTATAGAGCTTGGGTCAATTTTGTCTGGCAAGCTCATAGTATGCTCGCGCTTCCCTATCCAACCCAGGCCATAGATCTGGCCGCTGGTACAGCTGGAGCGGGGCTGGAGCTTGCGCAGCGGGGCGTGGATGTCCTTGCCATCGATCTTAGCTCTGAGATGCTTGCCCGGGCCAAAGAGCGTGCCCTGGGCCTTGGCCTTTCTGGAAAATTTCGTTTTCTCGAGATGGATCTCGCTCTGTGGCGGGCACCAGGGGCACAATATGGGCTTGCTTTGTGCTTTTGCGATGGTCTTAATTATTTGCCTCGCCAGGCATTGGCTGGGCTTTTTGTTCAGGTAGCAGCAGCCCTGGAGCCAGGTTCCCTTTTTATCTTTGATCTGAATACACCGTTTAAGTATCAAGAGGTTTTCGCGGACAATGTGTTTGCGGAAAACTTTCCCACCTGCTCCTATATTTGGGAAAACAGCCTCCAAGAAGAGAGCTGTAATTTTCAACTAACCCTTTTTCTCAAGGAAGGGCAGTTATACCAAAAACATCAAGAAAACCATACCCAATATATCTATACTATGGGAGAGATCGCCCAGTATTTAGCCACAGCTGGCTTCAGCTGGAGAGGGATTTTTGATAATTATCGCTGGCTTGAGCCCAGCGAGGAATGCCAAAGATGGACGATTATTGCCCAGCGATAGGAGGCCATCCTATGCGGTGGAAAATTATTACCAGTGTCCTAGTTCTAATTTTGATCTGTTTTGCTTTTTTTCTTCCCCAGCCCAAGCCGGCTCTAGCACCACCCCAAAAGCCCCCTCGCTGGTCCCTGTTGGCGCTAGGGGATATTATGCTTTCGGAAAACCGCAATAGTGGTCGGGCCATGGCCAAGCATGGCGCCCATTATCCCTTTGCCCATCTAGCAACCCTCACCCGGAAAGCCACCCTTACCTTTGCCAATCTTGAGTGTCCCATCGCAAGTTCCGGCTGGTCTCTTCCCGGAAAGCAAATTACCTTCCGGGCGAAGCCCCAGGCTATAGAGGCCCTAGAGCATGCTGGGATCGATTTGGTCTCTCTTGCCAACAATCATATTCTCGATTATAACGAAGCGGCATTATTGGAGACAATAGTACACCTTCAAAAACATAATATTGGCACAGTTGGTGCAGGCAAAAATTGGCACGAGGCAATCTCACCTTTGTATCTCACAGTGCGAGGACAGAAGGTGGCTTTTTTTGCTGCCACAGAAATGGCGGATCTGTTCTTTAGCTACAGCTATCCTAGGAGCTTTCGGGCTACAGAGACAAAACCGGGTGTTGCAGCCCTAGAGTCCCAGTGGCTTCTTCCTGCCATCGCCCAGGCCCGACAAAAGGCGGATCTGGTTGTGATCTCCCTCCATTGGGGGATTGAAGACAGCAGCTACGTTACTCCAAAGCAGCGTGCCCTAGCAAGAGAATTGATTGATGCGGGGGCAGATCTGATCTTAGGACATCACCCCCACGTATTACAAGGCCTGGAATTTTATAAGGGTCGGCCTATTGTCTATAGCTTGGCAAATTGTATTTTTGATCAAAACGATGAACTCAACAAGGAAGGGATGCTGCTGACGCTCCATTATGAAGGCTCGAAACTCCAAAGGGTATGGGCATTGCCTACATATATGTACGAGAAGGGGCAGGGGAGGCCTGCTATTGAGGAGAAAGGCGAGCGAATCCGAGAGCGCTTGATTAAGCTGTCTGAGGCCCTAGGCACAAATTGCGTGCAGATGGGGGAGGCAGTATATTTTTCGGCAGGCGAGGAAAATTAATAAATGATAAACCTCCACGCGTGGAGGTTTTGTTTTAGAGTGTTGTAACTTCATGGGTGACAGTTGTTGAATAAAACATAAAATATGTATCTAAAACATTGACTAATCTCGTCAACGAAGGTATCTATTCCAACAAAATTGCAATTCGACGAGATGGCGTCTTAAAAAGACTGAATATCTAGAATGAGCGAATTGGGCGGTAACCCCATAATATTTGGAAGAGGTGTTTTAAATGTCTATAAGCGAAGAGAGAATCAAAGCTAATTTTCTCGAATTGGTGAAGTTGAACAGTCCATCTCGAAAAGAGAAAGTGGTAGCACAGTGGCTGCGGGCAAAATTTTCTCAGTTAGGCTTGAGCGTAGAAGAAGATGACAGTATGCCTAAAACTCATAGCAATACAGGCAACCTAATTGTGAGGATACCTGGAAAACAAGATGAGCATACACTTCTCATGTCTGCTCATATGGATGTTGTAGCTCCCATGGAAAATCCAAAGGTGATTTTTGAGGATGGCATCTTCAGAACCGATGGCAATACCATCTTGGGTGCCGATGATAAAGCAGGAATTGTCGCGCTCTTGGAGGTAGCAACGGTTCTTATAGCGAAAAAAATAGAGCATGCTCCCCTGGAGCTTGTGTTTACAGTCTGCGAAGAGGTGGGACTGGTTGGTGCCAAAGCCCTAAATCTTGCACTGCTCCAGAGCCGGATGGGCTTTGTTTTCGACAGTAGCAAGCCTTTTGGCAATATAATCACTCAGGCTCCCTCAAATGTGCGTTTTTATTGTCGCGTGGAAGGGAAGGCTGCCCATGCAGGTGTCTGCCCTGAGGCGGGAGTAAATGCCATTCAAATCGCCTCTCGGGCCATCGCACAGCTGCCACTTGGGAGAATTAGCCCTGAGACCACATGCAATATTGGAAAGATAGCGGGGGGAGGGGCAACAAACATAGTGCCGGATCTTGTCGAGGTATGGGGTGGAGTGCGAAGCCTAGATCAAGCTGCACTCGAAGCCCAAAACGATTTGATTGAGGAATGTTTCCAAAAATCCGCAAGGGAGCTGGGAGGAAAGGTGGAATCCGAGTTCACCCATTCTTATTCCGGTTTCTCCCTGGCACCTGAAAGTGAGGTTGTAAAGCGAGGGATGGAGGCTATGGCAAGAATTGGGGTAGACGGGCAGATAGCCTCAACAGGGGGCGGTAGCGATGCGAATGTGTTCAATGCAATAGGCATTCCAGCGATCAATATCGGAATTGGCTGCCAGGGTTCCCACTCCACAAAAGAACAGATAGCATTTGCTGATCTTTGCAATCTCGCGTCTTTAGGTCTAGCTGTGGCACGAGGGCCTTTCTTCCGAATAGGGGATTGAGAGCAATGGTTTCTTCCACTCTGGAAGTTACCTTTTCAATTGTTACTGTTCACACCCCAACCTGAAAAGAAAGTAGATACGATGCTATAAAAAGCACAAAACAAACTTCAAAAATACCAAAAAATCCTTGGATTTTTGGTATTTTTTTGATTTATCCATTGCATTTTAAATAGCCACGTTTTATAATAAACGCATATCATTTTTTGGAGGCGGTGTTTCCATGACGACAATCTTCCATCAACATGATAAACGTATCGGAATTACTTATGCCTATGAATCATATTCATACTGGGACAAGGAAACGAAAACAAGCCGAAAAAAAAAGGAGATTAATTGGACGAGTAGATCCTGATACAGGTGAAATTGTCGCAACTGACGGTCGGGGCCGAAAAGACAAGGTGACAAAGGAAAAGAGCGAGAACCCCGATTACAAGGGACTTTATGAAAAACTGCAAAAAAGATGTGCGGCACAGGAAACTCTGATTGCTGTATTACAGAAAGAAATCAGTATACTAAAGGAGCGGAACTAGGATATCATGAATCACGCCTTCGAATACATCACAAATCTGCAATATAAAGTTAAAACCTTGACAGCCAGAGTTGATGCATTTAAATCAGGGAAAAAGTATATTGCGATGTATTCGGAGTTCGAAAGACAGCTTCGCACAAAAGACCGAGAGATCGAAAAATTAAAACGCGAGCTCGCAGCTGCCCATAACCAGACGGTTGTTGTACGCAATAACTGGATGCAAGTGATGGAAGATATAGAAAAGGAGCATGCAAAAGAACTACAGGAAAAGGCTCGTAAGATAAGGTTATTGGAACAGCGGTGTTTAGATGCAGAAAGCATGCTTGATTCAGTAAAGGATCAGCTCAGAGAAAAGAGAAAAGAATTATATCAGATAATGACTGAATTAGAAGAAGAACGAGGCAGGGTCAAAAAATTAAAAGCTCAGGTTAACCGTGATTTCGAGAATTCATCCCTCTCTTCATCCTTGAAACCCCATAAGAAAATTTCCAACAACCGTGAAAAAACGGGTAAGAAGCCTGGCGGCCAGCCCGGACATAAAGGGCATGGGAGGAAGAAACATACACCTACAAATTCGATTCATATTCCTGCACCGGAGAAATATGCAGATAATCCCGATTATAAATTAACAGGAAGAACAATTACTAAGCAGCTGATCAATCTCCACATCCATGTTGCTGTAGATGAATACAATACGCCGGAATTCAGAAATGTACATACCGGCCAACGCGTCCATGCAGATTTTCCATCTGGCGTAATCAATGACGTCAACTATGGGGGAAGCATCAAAGCTTTTGCATTTTTACTAAATAACCGCTGTTGTGTAGCTATAGATAAGGTGCAGGAATTTTTAGCGGAATTGACAGATGGTGAACTACAAATTTCAAAAGGTATGATCAGTGGATTGAGCAAAGAGTTTTCCAAAAAAACAGAAGTAGAACAAAAGGAAGCTTTTTCTGGCCTTCTTCTTTCTCCAGTGCTCAATACAGACTTCACCAGCAGTCGCCTTAACGGGGAAAATGTTCAAGTGGCTGTATGCGCTACCCCAAATATAGCTATGTACTTTGCCCGGGAACATAAAGGCCATGAAGGCGTGAAGGGGACTCCTGTTGAAGAATATCAAGGTATTCTTGTCCACGACCATGATAAAACATTTTATAATTACGGCAGCGAACACCAGGAGTGTCTTGCACATGTACTTCGTTATCTGAAAGACAGCATAGATAATGAGCCTGATCTAAGCTGGAATAAGCAGATGCGAGAATTGGTGCAGGAAATGATCCATTACCGGAACAGCCTGGACCCAGGCGCTGCTCCAGACCCTAATAAAGTGGAAGAATACGAAATCAGATATCAGGGTATCCTTGAAGTTGCTAAAGAAGAATATGAATACGAGCCACCCAGTAAATATTATAGAGAAGGATATAATCTCTACAAGAGATTATACGAATACAAAGAAAACCATCTTTTGTTCTTGCATGATAAAAGGGTTCCTACAAACAATAATTTAAGCGAACGTCTTCTTAGAAATTTTAAACGCAAACAGAAACAAGTCATGACCTTCAGAAGTTTTGATAGTCTCAACTATCTCTGCAACAGTATGGGCATGATTGCTTTGCTGTGCTCACAAGAAAAAAATCTTTATCAAAGCATAGCTTCAATCCTTGATTAAGCAAAATCCCAGCAGCAAGATTATATCTAGTTGCTGGGATTTTTTTGCGAATCGCTTCAGGCTGAGGTGTGAACAGTAACTTTCAATTCTCCCTTGAAAAAGAAATGATCGCGTGGTCTTGACAATCCTCACTTTGCTCGCTATAATAGACTCGTACCTTGGATGTGGGGCTGTAGCTCAGCTGGGAGAGCGCTTGAATGGCATTCAAGAGGCCGACGGTTCGATCCCGTTCAGCTCCACCATTTTTTCATGTAAAATGATCCACCATAGAATGGTGGATTTTTTTATTTATGCAACCTCCAAAGCATTTTAAAGCGCTGTGGCAGAAAGTCGATTGTCTAATCAATCTTAATGTGATAAATTTATAAGAGTCATCTCCTTTTAGGAGAGTAAAATTTTACTGGATTGAGGAGTCTCAATGTTTAATAGAAAGTTGTTTTTATTGCCTCTGTTAGCATTTATATTTATCTTGTCAGCTACCGGTAGCTCAGCATCCTATAAAGCTGTAGAGGGAATCTTGGATCTTACAAATTGGCAGCTAGATGAGCCTATAGGCCTGGATGGACAATGGGAGTTTTACAGTAGCCGGCTACTGGAGCCCGGAGATCTGAGGGGAACTATACGCAAAAGTGGTTACATAGATATACCCTGCTCTTGGAATAGAGCTGAATTCAATGGCAAAAATTTAACTGGAGATGGTTTTGCTACCTATAGATTGCGGATAAAGATCCGAGAAAATAGGAGACTGGGACTGAAGATACCGAGAATCTTTACGTCATATAAACTTTGGGTCAATGGGGAGTTGATTGCCTCCGCCGGAGTTGTGGGCAAAAGCAGAAGAGCTAGCCTTGCGCAATATCTACCGCAAGTTGCTTTTTTCGAGGCACAACAGGGTGAAAATGAAATAGTTATCCAGGTCTCAAATTTTTATCACCGCAGTGGCGGAATCCTTGAGAGTATAATCATAGGTTCTGAAAAACAGATTCTGGATAAGCGCTATAGAAGCATAGCCTTTGAGCTTTTTTTATTCGGTAGCCTGATGATTATCGGAATCTATCATCTTGCCTTATTCCTATTTAGAAAGAAGGACTATTCACCCCTCTACTTTGGCCTGTTCTGTATATTTGTAGGGATGAGGACCGCTCTTGTGGGGGAAAGATTTTTTATTTATCTATTTCCGAATTTTAGTTGGGAAGTAGCCCATAAAATGCAAACTTTGACTTTTTATCTGGGAGTGCCCCTAATTTTAATCTTCTTCCACTCCCTTTTCCCCGCTGACTTTTCCCAAAAGTTGGTCAGAATAGTTCGGACAATAGCACTTGCCTTTGCAGGAGTAGTTCTCTTTACACCGGCGAAAATCTTCACTGTTATAAATCCCCTCTACCAAGTATTTGCTATCTTGGTGATTGTTTATATAGTATTTGTTTTCGTGAAGAAACTCAAGTGCCGGGATCAGGGTATCGGTTTTATTGTCCTAGGTGCCTTTGCTTTGATTATCACGAGCCTGAACGATATATTTTTTCTAAGCATCGTTTTGAACGATCATAGTTCTTCATTTTTACGAAGCTTAGTTAAAACCGGCTATCTTTCCTCTGTGGGTCAATTGATTTTTGTGTTTGCCCAGTCGCTAGCATTGGCCCAAAAGTTTTCCCATGCTTTCAAAAACGAAGAAATAATTACTGCCCAGTTGAAAGAAATGAACATAAATCTGGATAAGCTGGTAATAAAACGAACAGAAGACTTAGAGAAATCAAGGAAACAAATAGAAGAGCAAAAAGCCGAACTGGAAAAAACAAATCGCACTCTCCAGCATCTCTCTTTAAAAGACCATGTAACAAATCTTTGGAACAGACGACAGTTTGACGAAACAATGCAGGTAGAATGGCAACATGCTCTAAGAAAGAAGAAACCTATCTCTTTATTAATTCTAGATATTGATTATTTTAAGGAATATAATGATTGTTACGGTCACAGGGCAGGGGATAAATGTTTGAAGCAAGTGGCCTGGGCACTTGAGGATGCCTTCGGGCAGACACAAAATCTTGTCGTCCGTTATGGAGGAGATGAATTTGCAGTAATTATGGGTGAGGTAGGAAAAGATGATGCTATGAAAATAGCCCTATCCTTGCGAGAAGCAATTGAGGCTCTCAAGATCCCGCATAAATGCTCGAAAGGCAGCAGCTCTGTTACGGTTAGCATCGGTGTTGCTACCAAAATCCCCGATTTTGATAGTTCACCGAAAGAGTTATTCCAGGCAGCTGACAGGGCTTTATATCAGGCAAAAGCGTCTGGCAGAAACCAGGTGAGATTCTTGTCCGTGTGAGCATGAAGCCAGTTAAAGGGTTGGTTTGGGCTTGTGAAACCATTATCATTCCACCTGTACCCTTTGTGCTGTCCGGCAGGGTAACATTATCATAGTCCCGTGAAATATCTTTGTAAAAATTGACAAAGATGTTTTCTGTGCTATACTCAAAAGTAAAGTGAATCGGTGGAACCGCAAACAAATTTGCTTTTGTAATTTAAGACAGGGTTTGCGTTGAACGCAAAGACTGTTTCTAACAAAACTTAATATTTAATCCACTAGGGGTGCTTTTAGAGCTGAGAAAGAAACCATGAGTTTCTTACCCTTGGAACCTGTTTCGCCTTTGGGCGGTCTGGATAATACCAGCGTAGGGAAGTGGAGCAAACCTCAAATAGAGGGTATTGCTTCCTTGCTCTGCAGGGAAGCTTTTTTTTATCCAAAAAAATAAAGGAGTGGAATTATGTTAAACAAGAAAATTGTCAAGTTGGACCGAATAAGAAGCCTTGTCCTAATGGGGTTATTTGTGGGCTTGGGGACCATCACCTCCCATCTTTTTTGGTTTCCTGCAGGTGTGGCCCGGGCGTTTCCTGTTCAGCACGCCATTAACGTCTTGGCCGGGATCATATTGGGCCCAGCCCCTGCAGTGTTGGTTGCCTTTACTATAGGTTTATTGAGGAATATTTTAGGTTTGGGCACCATCTTAGCCTTCCCAGGCGGGATGATTGGGGCATTTTTGGCAGGCTGGCTCTATCAGCGCACAGGCGATGATGTTGTGGCTCTTTTTGGGGAAGTGCTAGGTACAGGATTGATTGGCAGTTTAGTGTCTGTTCCCATAGCCAATTTTCTGCTGGGGAAAAGTGCAACAGCTTTTTTCTTTATCATACCATTTACCATAAGCTCATTTGCTGGCTCCATAATCGCGTATTTATTGCTAAAAACATTGCGTTATTATTTCACTTTGCCTGGGAAGAGGCTATGAAGAAAGCTTTAACCATTGCTGGATCTGATAGTAGTGGTGGTGCAGGAATTCAGGCGGATCTAAAAACTTTCAGTGCCCTTGGCGTATATGGAATGTCCGCTATCACCGCTGTTACCGCTCAAAATACCTTGGGAGTTTTTGGAGCTGAGGAAGTAGCTTTGCCTTTGATTGCCTCTCAAATTGATGCGATAGCAACGGATATCGGGGCCGACGCAGTAAAGACGGGAATGCTCTGTAGTGCTGCTGTGATCGAGGTCGTGGCCCAAAAGGTTCGAGAATATAAGTTAGCTCCACTGGTAATTGACCCGGTGATGATCTCAAAAAGTGGATATGCACTGTTAGCACCAGAGGCTGTGGCTTTTCTTAAGGAAAAGCTGATTCCCCTGGCGACTCTAATCACCCCCAACATACCAGAAGCTGAGGTTTTGAGTGGTATGCAAATCCGCACAGAAAGCGAAATGCGAGTGGCAGCAAAACAGTTGTGTAGCCTGGGTTGCGAGGCAGTGCTAATTAAGGGGGGACACTTGCCAGGTGATGCGATTGATGTCCTCTACGCTGGCGGCTCATACTACATATTCTCAAAAGAGCGCATTGCTCAAAAACATACCCATGGAACAGGTTGTACTCTTTCCGCTGCCATAACGAGTCTTCTGGCCAGGCAGAGAACACTAGTTGAGGCGGTAGGAGAGGCGAAAGACTATCTAGCGGTGGCTATAGCCAGAGGTCTAGCTATGGGTGGGGGAATTGGACCGGTAGATCACTTTCATACTTTTTTTAAGGAAAAAGAAAATGACTGAATACAAGCAGGAAATAGAGTCGCGGAAAGACGCCATCCACGCAAAGAAACCCCTGCTTCACCATATCTCAAATTATGTAACCTTGAGCGACTGCGCCAATATTACCATCGCAGCAGGTGGGGTGCCGATTATGGGTGATGCCCTCGACGAGGTGGAAGAGATCGCACGTAGCGCCCATGCCCTTGTGCTAAATTTGGGTACTCCCAACAAGCAGAGGGTTCGAGCTATGATCAAGGCTGGCAAAACTGCACGAGCTTTGGAAAAACCCATTATTTTTGATCCAGTAGGTGTTGGTGTAAGCACTGCCCGGATGAGGTGGGCGGAGAAGATTTTCACGGAAGTGGAACCGACTATCATCAAGGGTAATAATGGTGAGCTTGCAGCTTTAGCCAATCTTGCAGGCTTCCATTGCGGTGTTGATTCTCTTCCAGGCTACCAGCTGCCCTTGGAAAAGCTCAAGGAGCTGCAGAAGACACTAAATGCTGTTGTGGTAGCAACAGGAGCTACTGACCGTGTGATTGCCAAGGGAGAGTGTATTTCCGTATTGCACGGCGATCTATATTCAACTCGGATTACTGGAGCTGGCTGCATGTTAAGCAGCGTGATCGCTCTTTTTGCAGCTGTAGGTGACGCACCAGGGGCTGCCATCTGTGGGCTTGCAGTATTCGGTAAGGCAGCAGAGGATGCAGCATCAAAAATGGAAGGGCCATTTCAGCCTGGCACCTACAAAGCACGCTTTTTCGATGAGATGGCACTGAAGATGCATACAAGAGCTACTGGAGAGTGGAAAATCCAGATTCTGGAATGAGGAGGACATGATGAAAAAAAGGTTAGAGCTCACTGGTATCTATGGCATTTTAGACGAAGAATTCTCCTGTGGACGTTCGAATCTCGAGGTAGCGTCAGCAATGCTTGCAGAGGGAGTACGAATTATTCAGTATCGGGAGAAGTCCAAACCCGCACGTTATAACCTGAATTCCCGAATTATTATATCGAGAGCAATAGCTTCCATTTATGGAACATCCTTCAAACCCGCATAAAATTGGCTCTTTCTGTGGTTTTTTTACCAAAAAACGCTTGCAAATTCCCCCAATACTCGATATAATAGTTATATCGAGGTGATGTATATGGGCTACAGAGGCGAGCAGGTTATTAAAGGTAAAATATATGTCTATGATGCAGTAGCCATCTGGGATCCTGTCAAAAAACATTCTAAACAGAAAAGAACTTATATCGGAACAAGAGATAGTGTTACTGGCGAGTTCGTTCCTAATAAAAAGTACTATGAACTTTATGGCAATCCTCCGACTGTCGAAGAACAATTTCCATCCGCAATTAAATCCGTTAATTTCGGGAGTATTTATTTCTTAGAGCGGATAGCCCGTTCCATAGGCATTATTGATATACTGAAATCTGTATTTCCTAGTAGTTGGCAGGAAATTCTTGCCTTAGCATGGTATACGCTTTCTGAACAGGGACCTCTCTATTTATGCGAACAGTGGTCTGAGGAAGCAGCATTGCCTGACGGAATAAAAGTATCTTCTCAAAGGATTAGCGATTTGCTGAAAAAACTAGATGTAAACAGTCGAATGTCTTTTTACAAGCAGTGGGCATCTTTGCGGATGGAAAAGGAATATCTTGCGATCGATATAACATCAATCTCCTCCTATTCGGAACTTATTCAGTATGTGGAGCCAGGATACAATCGCGATGGCGAAAGCCTACCACAGATCAATCTTGCTATGCTTTTTGGAGAGACTTCAAGACTTCCAGTATTTTGTCGTATCTATCCTGGAAGCATCAAAGATGTCACTACACTTGCCGGTATGGTTCAATTTATGGATGAATTAAAACTTTGCCGTATGCATTATGTAATGGACAAGGGTTTCTATAGCGAAAAAGGAATAGGCAGTCTTTTGAAGCAGCGGATAAAGTTTGTTGTTGGCGTCCCTTTTACTTCATCAATTGCGAAAAATGCCGTCAGGGAATTCAAGGATGATATTACCAACCCTTCAAATGCCATAGAAGTCAATGGTCAACTACTTTATGCCAAAACCAAAATGATAAAGATGAATGAGCGTCGGGCCTATATTCATGTTTATTTCGACGAAAAACGTCATACAACGGAACGTACTGTCTTCATGCAGAAACTAATAAAGCTAGAAAAAGAATTAAGAAATGGTGAAATAGACAAAGACAGCAAGGAAGTTAAAAAATATTTTACTGTCCGCAATTCAAAAAATGGTCTTCATATCCACCGGAACGAAGAGGTAATCCGGGAGAAAACAGAGCTAAGTGGATTCTTCGTTATCCTAACCAATGATAGTAAAGATGCAGAATACAACCTTGATATTTACAGAACAAAAGATGTTGTTGAAAAGTCATTCGATAACCTAAAAAACGATCTAGATCTAGAGCGATTAAACGTCCAATCCGATCTAGCTATGGAAGGGCGAATCTTTATTGGCTTTATTGGATTAATATTTGCTTCATATATCCGTGGTGTAATGAAACAAAAAGGACTCTATGGGAAATATACTTTTACGTCATTGCTGCTTGAGTTAAAAAAACTAAAACGAATTCATTTCTCGAATGGGAAAAAATTATTGACAGAGTTTACTCGCAAGCAAAAAGAGATTTATAAGGAGTTCTATATGGAACTACCAAATTCTTCCTCGATATAACTTTGGCGGGAATTTGGGTTATAAGTATCAGCAGTGTTTGCTCCTCAGGGAGCTTACCCGCCAAGCCCAGGCAACTTTTATGATCAATGATGATGTTGCCCTGGCGCAGCTAGTGGATGCAGATGGGGTTCATCTAGGTCAGGATGACCTACCTATGGCGCAAGTCAGGGAGCTATTAGGTCCGGAGAAGTTCATTGGAGTCTCAACTCACTCGCCCAGACAAGCTAAAGAAGCAGTAGCAGGTGGTGCAGATTACATAGGAGTGGGACCGATTTTTCATACCACCACTAAAGATGCAGGGGCTCCTGTTGGCTTGGAGTATCTGGAATATGTGGCCACAAAGCTCGCTATTCCCTTTGTAGCTATCGGTGGGATAACTGAGGATAATCTCAAGCAGGTAGTGGCCTCGGGGGCTGGGTGTGCTTGTTTAATAAGCGATCTACTTGGTGCTGATAATATGCAAGCAAAGCTAAGAACACTTCAAACTCAAATGAAGAAAATTGGAGGTTAAGTTGATGCAATATACAACTCAGATGGATGCGGCGAAAAAGGGGATCATCACGCAGCAGATGGCTACAGTGGCCAAAAAAGAGGGTCTCTCTGAGAGAAAGTTGATGGAGCTAGTGGCAAAAGGTCAGGTGGCAATTCCTGCGAATATAAACCATCTAAATTTGAGTCCTGAGGGGGTAGGCAAGGGACTGAGCACTAAGATCAATGTTAATCTTGGTATCTCCAAGGATTGCTGCAATATCGATCTAGAACTGGAGAAGGTAAAGAAAGCTTTAGACTTGAAAGCAGATGCGATTATGGATCTCAGCTCGTATGGGAAAACCAAAGAGTTCAGGGAAAAACTTGTCCAGCTGTCACCTGCCATGATCGGTACTGTACCCATTTATGATGCAGTGGGTCTCTACGAGAAGGAACTACAGGAGATTTCTGAGAAGGAATTTTTAGATGTAGTTGAAGAGCATGCTCGCTGTGGCGTGGATTTTGTAACAATCCACGCGGGGTTAACCCGAAGCACTATTGAGCGGATCAAGAAGACATCTCGGCTCACCAGTATTGTCTCTCGCGGAGGCTCTCTCCTTTATGCATGGATGGAATTGAATAATAAAGAAAATCCTTTTTATCAAAACTTTGATCAGCTCCTGGATATCTGTGAGCGTTATGATGTAACTCTGAGCCTGGGAGATGCTTGTCGCCCAGGGAGCATTCATGATGCAACAGATGCTGCCCAGGTGGAGGAGCTAATTGTGCTGGGGGAGTTAACAAAACGCGCGTGGGCAAGAAACGTTCAGGTGATAATTGAAGGACCTGGACATATGGCAATAAATGAGATCTCCTCTAATATGACTTTAGCAAAACGGTTGTGTTATGGGGCTCCGTTCTATGTATTAGGTCCGATTGTGACTGATGTGGCACCTGGATACGATCATATCACCAGCGCCATCGGAGGTGCGATTGCAGCTGCCAACGGTGCCGATTTTCTCTGTTATGTAACTCCAGCCGAGCATCTGAGACTACCAACCCTCGAGGATATGAAGGAAGGAATTATCGCTGCCAGGATTGCGGCCCATGCAGCAGACATAGCCAAAGGGATCTGCAAGGCCCGGGATTGGGACAATAAGGTGAGCAAGGCACGGGCTGATTTGGATTGGGAGAAATTATTTGAAATGGTGATGGATCCGGAAAAAGCGCGTCGTTATCGGCTAGAGTCCACTCCACTCCACGAGGATTCCTGTACTATGTGTGGCAAGATGTGCTCCATGCGCAACATGAAAAAGCTTAAAGAAGGTAAGGTAGTTAGTCTAATCGATTAGAGTTGAGAACTGAAAACTCCATAGCAACCAGCACCAGCAAGCGGGAGTCTAAAGTTTATTTTAGATAAACTTTAATGTAAAACAGATTATCGTATATAAAAAAGTCGTGAACTATACTCGCGACTTTTTTATGTTATCACCTGTTGGGGCCATTGACAAACAAAATTAATGTGTTATACTCAAGCTTGAAGAAAAATAATGAGCATTACACAATAGAGAGGGGGGACTCAGCAGATGGAGCAAAATGTTTTAGTTAAAATCAAGAAAGAACTTCTCTCCATGTCGGAGGTTGAAAAGAGGATCGCCACTTACATCCTTGACAACCCCCAAAAAACTGTCAATCTCACTATGCGAGTTTTGGCTAATGATACAGGTGTCTCAGAGGGGAGTATTATCAACTTTGCCAATCGCATGGGGTTCGATGGTTATACAAAACTGAAGATCAATATTGCCCAGGGATTAAGCGGCCACAGTAGCATGATTTTCGATAACGTAGCCCAGGGGGATACTCCAAAAGATGCCATGAGGAAAATGATCGACAATGCCATCTCTTCCTTCCAATCAACCTATGAGATCAATGAAAATCGGGAATTTGCAGACGCTGTGAGTTTGATTCTCAATGCTAAGAAACGAATAGAGCTTTATGGTGTTGCCAGCTCTTCCATGGTTGCACAAGATGCTGCCTATCGCTTGATGAAGATAGGTATCAGTGCAGTTGCTGTGACCGATGCACTTATTTGCCCTGTCTCAGCTGCGATGCTAGATGAGGATTGCCTTGCCATCGCCATCTCCTATACAGGGCGGACAGCCGATATTGTAAAGGCGATCAAAATTGCCAAAAAACAAAAGGCCAAGACTCTTTGCGTTACCAGCTATGCAGAAAGTCCACTTTCATCTTTATGCGATCTGAGTCTTATCGTTGCCTCTAAAGAAGCTGAAATTGAAAATGAAGCCACCGCCGCCAGACTAACCCAACTGTTGCTCTTAGATAGCATCTGTGCATTCATCAGTTTCCAAAGAAGAGACTTTACCTTAGAAAAACGCTTTTTGATTGGCGATCTAATGGACGATCACTACAGAGAGTATTGAAAGAGGGGAAGGTCAGCATGAAAACCTACACACTCTCCAGGGAAGGAAACTTTTATAAAGGGAACCTGCACACACATACCACAGTCTCCGATGGCAAGCTTACCCCCGAGGAGGTTATAGCCCGCTACAAGAAAAATGGCTACAGTTTTCTTGGCATCTCAGATCATATGTTTTATGGGCATTATCCGCAGTATGAGGATAAAGACTTTCTCTCTATACCTGCAGCGGAGATTCATACATCTGAAAATGGGGTCGCGCATCATCTCCTTGCCTTCGGCGATCCAGAGCAGACAAAACTTACTGCTGGCAAAGTGGATTCGGTGCTGAATCAAATGGATGTGCAATCATTAATTGACTATATACGAGCACAGCGCAACCTTGTTTTTTATTGCCATCCTTATTGGTCAAGAGCGGAAATCCATCAAGTTGCGCGCCTGGAAAATATTTTGGGGATTGAAATCTATAATCACGAATGCGAAATGGAGTGGAAAAGTGGTAATGCAGAGGTTTTCTTCGAACACCTCTGGTGGCATGGCAATCGGGTTTGGTGTTTTGGAACCGATGATGCCCATCGATCCCACACATTTTGCGGGGGCTATATTACAGTAAAGACTGATGATTTCTCCCATCGGGGAATTTTAAAAGCCATAAAGAAGGGGAGCTTTTTTGCCTCTTCTGCCAGAGAGGGAGAGGAAGCGCCAAAAATCCTGGATTTTTATTGCGAGGATGGGGTAGCTAAATTGTGGTGCGACCCCTGCCGCGATGTATATTTCTACTTTGGCGCTAGTTTTGATCCCGCGATTTGGTCTTATAGTTATAAGTCTTTTCATTCAGACCAGGAAAATCCTATCACCTACAGAGAGCAGAAAATACCCGAGGGTACAAAATACGTTAAGGTTTCAGTCCAGGATTTTTCAGGCTACAATTCCTGGTGCCAGCCCATCGTATTAAAATAGAAAGCTCACAAAATTTTTAAAATGGAGAATCATCATGATCACAGAAGAAAAACAGAAAAATAGCGGTATCGGCCATTTCTGGTCCTTAGGTTTCGTCTGCTTTTTAGCATACACAGCTTGCTATTGGGGGCGGGGAATTTTAAGCGCCATGATCCCCCAGATCCTAGAGCAGACCAGTTTCACCAAAGAATCTCTCGGGCTCATGGGATCAGCCTTCTTTTTCACCTATGGAATTGGGCAGCTTATAAATGGCTTTATGGGTGATTTTGTCAAAGCAAAATACATGGTGGCCCTAGGCCTCTTTCTCGCAGGACTTGTGGTTTGTCTCTTCCCCCTCTTTGAGTCTGTGCTGGTAATGACGATTCTGTGGGGATTGTGTGGCCTTTGCTGCTCTATGCTTTGGGGTCCCCTCTCGAAGGTGATTGCAGAGAACACTACTGAGCGCGTGGGCAGGATCTTTATGACCCTACTTACTGTTGCCTCTCTCGTTGGCACCATGGGAACCTATATTATCGCCATCGTTGCCTCTGGAGGCAGCTGGGGTTTTGCCTTTTATCTCACAGGAGCCTTTTTAATTATCAGCGCTATTTTATGGTTTATTAGCCTGGGTGTTTTAGAAAAACGAGGGCTTGTCAAATATATGAAGTACCATGCAGAGGGAGAGGACAATGTTTTAAAAATAATCTTGGCTCCCAGCTTCCTTTTGATGACTATGGTCGCTCTAATCAATGGCATTATTCGTAATGCCGTGGTATTTTGGATCCCCACCTATATTACTGAAAAACTACTGGTCTCCACCACTGTGGCGGCAAGTATTTCAACTTTTCTGCCTCTGGTTAACCTCCTGGGCACTTTTGTGGGAATGTGGATGCTAAGGCGGATGCACGATAACGAAGAAAAGGTAACCATGGTGATGTTTGCTGTCTCCACCCTGATGTTTGTGCTGATGTTTGTGCTAGACGGTAGCTTATTTTTCACTACAGTTTTAGCATTATTCATTTCAAGTGGAGCTATGATTGGGGCAAGTAATATGATCTTCTGCATTTACTGCCTGCGTTTTACCAATACAGGTAGGGTTAGCGCAATCACGGGTCTGATGAATTTTACAGGATATGCATCAGCGTCTTTGGCAAGTTTTATCTTTACAGGGATAGTAGAGACAAAAGGGTGGAACACAACTGTAGCAAGCTGGGCTGCCATTTCCTTGGTAGGTGGGATTTTTGCCTATCTGGCAGCGAAATCTAAGGAGAAAAAGGTAATTCCCACCTCTAATTGTAACTATCACTACAACGTGATTTAAATAATATTGGACAAAACGAATCTTTTGTAGTACAATT
>ENA-UOOK01000764-UOOK01000764.1-fermentation-metagenome-genome-assembly--contig:-NODE-764-length-42920-cov-5.563793_pt1 | contig 42920 bp, 38 predicted proteins | sample MGYA00245777_ERZ724023 | MGnify/ENA primary metagenome ERZ724023 (study PRJEB28704, sample SAMN03018312) | fermentation metagenome | biome: anthropogenic terrestrial biome; feature: soil; material...
GCATCATCGATGGCGCCATGAAGAGTAAATCTTTCACCATCGATTATCCATTCATGAGGACTGGCGTCAATTAGAATCATCATTCCTTTCCGTTCTTTGCGTTTTCTGCGGTGGTGAGTTTTGCGCCTAGTATGTTTCTTAGGGCTTTTAATTCCTTCTGCAGTTAAAATGCGGTAGACACTGGGGTAACTTAATACGATATCTTCGTGTTTTTCGAGAAGCTCATGGAAATGTGCAAAATTCGCCTCCTGGTACTTATAGTTCTTAAGTAGAACAATCTTTTGTTTCAATTCTTCAGTGATCGCATGTTTGGGACTAGAACCTCTATCTTTCCTTTTTGTTAAAAAATGATTGACCTTTTCCCATATATAGGATACAATATTGCTGCTAACGTTTGCACAACAAATATACTAATTTTGGTTAAACTAGACATTATTTTTTATTTACTTTATGGGACAGCTTTTGTTTACAGGAGCATGTGGAACCTTAGAGAACATGGTTATGGAAGGAGGGATGCAATAATTCAGATTGTTGCCTTTTAAAACATAAAATACTAAAGTAGGGAGGAATATTAATGAAAAGGTTTGCATTATTAACTCTTTGTTTGCTGGTTGTCTTGGGTACAGTTTTACCTGTTTTTGCATCTGAAGAAGGAAAATTATTGATTTGGGCTTGCCCCCTGCGGTCAAGTGTTATGAAGGAACTAGGTAACGAATTTACGACCAAATATAAAGTACCGGTTGAAGTTCAAGAGATTAACTTTGAAGATATCCGCGATCAGCTTGGTGTTGCTGGCCCGACAGGGAAAGGTCCAGATATTCTGATCGGACCTCATGACTGGCTGGGACAGCTAATAGTTAATGGATTGATCGAACCGCTCGATCTTGGTAAGAAAGAAAAGGATTTCTCTCCTGTAGCAATTTCGGCCTTTACCTGGGGTAAGGAACTTTATGGTGTTCCTTATGCTATTGAATGTATAGGTCTTGCTTACAATAAAAAACTTGTCCCCAAAGCCCCTAAAACCTGGGATCAATTAATATCTACGGGGAAAAAGATTTCTGATAAAGCACAGCAAAGATGGGGATTTGTGGTTCAGCAACCAGATCCCTATCACTCGTTTGCGGTAATGAGTGCTGGTGGGGCCTATGTCTTTGGGAAAAACCCTGATGGTACACTTAATCCTAATGATATTGGCTTAAATACTCTGGGAGGAGTTCGCGGTGCACAGCTGTTCCGCGATTTAATTGAAGCAGAAATAATGCCTCTGGGTGTAGATTTCAATACAATGACCACTCTCTTTAAAGAAGGTAAAGTGGGCATGGTGTTGACTGGCCCGTGGTCATTTGATAGTTTTCGCGAGGCAGGAGTGGATTATGGCTTTGCTCCGATTCCAACTGTTGACGGTAAAAAACCTCGTCCATTCGTTGGGGTACAAGGCTTTATGGTCAGCTCTTTTAGTAAAAATAAATTACTGGCCAAAGCATTTCTCGATGAATATGTGATTACCAAAGAGACAATGATTGCCCTTTACAAGAAAGGTGCCCGTCCTCCTGTTTATCTACCTGCGCTAAAAGAAGTAAAAGATAGTGATACAAAAGCTGTTTACCAGAGTGCTAGTGAAGGGATACCGATGCCAAGTATTCCGGAGATGAATAGTGTCTGGTCAGCTTGGAGCAATGCGATTGAACTTATTTTGAACGGTAAACTGTCTTCACAACAAGCAATGGATGAAGCGGTTGGTCAAATTAGAACCGCTATTGAACAGAGTAGGAAAAAGTAAGTATAATCCTTGATTGATGGTGTCGGAGAGTTTCGGCGCCATCAATCTTCATTTATTTTCACCTAACGTCATAAAAATAGTATTTAGTTGATAATTAAAGAATGCTAATTGTTCCGTTGTTTAGTTTTTGTTATGTAGTAATATATTATATTTTTAGGAGAGATCCTAAAACCGGACGGTGATTACTGATGAATAATTCCTTAACAACGCAAGAGAGACGCACCTTGGAAACAAGGAGCAAGAGTAGTTTTGCAATGATGATCAAAATCATCATTCTGGGTTTAATGAATGCGTTGGCGATTTGGGCAGTACTAGTACTCTTTCAAGATCAGCAATACGGGATGCTTACAGCATTAGTTGTTGGTTCGCTGGTCATTGATTACATTTATATTTCTGACCGTGTTTATTCATGGCGTTTTATTCTTCCTGGAACTATTTTTTTAGCTTTGATGGTAATCTACCCAATTGTTTTTACTATTTATGTCGCTTTTACTAACTATGGCACTGGACATCTTCTTTCCAAAGCAATGGCGATTGAACAGTATACCAGTAGGTATATGTTAAGAGAGGATTTTCCGATTTACGATGTTGAGGTTTTTAAGGATGAATCCGAAGATTTTGCCTTTCTTTTAACTGATTCAGAAGGAAGACAATTAGTGGCTGTAGAGGGAAAAGCTGTTCTTTTAGAGAATACTTCTCTTCAGCCTGTAGATGCCGATGCCGATGGAGTTTATGATCGATTGGGTGATTACGAACGTCAGAGCACTTTGAGCATTTTCCCTTATCTAAATAAATTACAGAAACTCTCCTTTGAACATGAAGGTTTAGAATTGAAAATGCGAAGCCCTCAAGAATTTGGATATTATTCACGCCGTTATCAATATGACCCAGCGTGGGATGTAATAACAGACTTTGAAACAGAAACAGATTATTATGCTCAAGATGGAAACTTTATTTCCAAGAACCAGGATGTATTAGATATTGGTTTTAAAACGACAGTTGGATGGCGGAATTTCAAAAACTTATTTACCGATCGTCGTTATTTAGAACCCTTTGTTAGGGTTTTTATCTGGACGATTATGTTTGCCTTACTTAGTGTAGCGGAAACTTTTGTCCTGGGATTGTTATTAGCAGTCCTTTTAAATGATCCAAAGGTAAAACTTCGTGGACTATATCGCTCGATTTTAATTATTCCTTATGCGATGCCCGCTGTTATCACCTGTCTAATCTGGAGAGGTCTTTTTAGTACGGAAACAGGGATTATTAATAATATTCTTTTGTTACCTCTTTTTGGTAAGGCCATACCATGGTTTCAAGATCCGTTCTGGGCTAAAGTAGCAGTCCTTATTGTTAATCTTTGGCTTGGTTATCCTTATATGATGTTGATTTGCACTGGCGCATTACAAAGCATTCCTGGGGAATTGTATGAAGCGGCAATGGTTGACGGCGCTACCGGATGGAGAAAGTTTCAGACGATTACCTTTCCTTTACTATTATCCCAATTAACACCGCTCCTGATCTCTTGTTTTGCTTATAACTTTAATAATTTAAATGTAATTTATTTGGTGACTAAAGGACGACCAGCGATTGCAGGTGCTATAACACCTACCGGGGCTACAGATATTCTAATTAGTTACACCTACCGTATGGCTTTTGAATCTGGTTCCGGTGGTGACTATGGTCTGGCGGCGGCTGTATCATTGATTATTTTCTTTATTATTAGCGGGATTACAATGCTAAACTTTAAATATTTACGTGCGTTTGAGGAGGTGCCTCAGTATGATTAACAGCAATAAGATTATGGAACATGGGTGGGGGAAGAGTCAGCAGGAAGGGGATAAAAGATTTTTACCGGGTTTAAGAAACAGAGTTATCAATCAATTTTGGAAACAGCTTGTAATTTGGATCTGCATCTTGTTTGCTTTATTTCCAATTGTTTGGGTGATTTCAGCAGCCTTTGATCCGGCCAATTCTATTGCCGGGCAGCGTCTAATACCCAAAAACGCTTCATTAATAAATTTCGAAAAACTGTTTAACAGTGAACAACAACCTTTTTTGATCTGGATGTATAATTCTTATAAAGTAGCGATTAGCAATTCCTTTTTGGTCGTCTGCATTAGCTCATTGGCGGGGTACGCCTTTTCACGGATGCGTTTTCGTGGTAGAAGAACAGGTTTGTTTGGGATTATCTTAGTTCAAATGTTTCCTCAGATGTTGGCGATGGTTGCCATTTATTTAATCGTTTTTCGGATTGGACAATATATTCCGGCGCTTGGGCTTGATACACACGCTGGTCTTGTTTTGGTCTATATGGGTGGCTCCATGGGTGTTAATGTGTGGATGATAAAAAACTATTTTGATACCATTCCGTACTCACTGGAGGAATCAGCGATGTTAGATGGCGCTACGCCTTTTCAATTATTTTCCCGCATCATTTTACCATTAACTACCCCAATTTTAGTAGTGGTTTTTTTTCTTCAATTTATCGGGATTTACTCTGAGTTCATTTTAGCCCGGGTGCTATTGGCCAGTAATGATAAATTTACTATTGCAGTTGGCTTACAATCCTTTATTGCGGATCAATATAGTAAACGGTGGGGGGTTTTCTCAGCGGCAGCTATTATCGGAACAGTTCCTGTAATGATTCTTTTTTGGCTACTACAAAAGCAACTAATAACAGGTTTAACAAGTGGAGCAGTAAAAAATTAGTTCAAGAAATATTTACATTATCAGTATGTTTCTGGGCGTAGGAATAGATTAAATTCATACAAATAAAAGGAGGCTTATTAATGAGTAAAGAACTACGAATCGGCTTTATTGGCTGCGGTGGAATCGCTATTTCTAAACATTTGAGTGCTTTATCAAAAATAAAAGAAGTAGAGTTAGTAGGGTTTTGTGATTTAATTCTCGATCAGGCTGAGGAAGCAAAAGAAAAAGTTGGTTCGCCAGTAGCCAAAACCTATACTGATTACCGTAAACTCTTAGAAGATCAGTCAATTAATGTAGTTCATATTTGTACTCCAAACCGGTCACACTCGGAGATCGCGGTAGCAGCTCTGGAAGCTGGGAAACACGTGATGTGTGAAAAGCCGATGGCTATCAATTCTATGGAAGCAAGAAAAATGTTGGAAGCCTCTAAACGTACAGGGAAAAAATTAACTATTGGTTATCAAAATCGTTTTCGTCCCGACTCTCAATATCTACATGAACTTTGCTTGCGAGGTGAACTTGGGGAAATTTATTTTGCGAAAGCGCATGCGATCCGTCGTCGGGCTGTACCTACCTGGGGAGTATTTTTAAACGAGTCTGAACAGGGAGGGGGACCTTTAATCGATATTGGCACACATGCTTTGGATCTAACCCTATGGATGATGAATAATTATCAACCCAAATATGTGGTAGGAAGGACCTTTCACAAGTTAAGCCAGACCCAAAATGCTGCCAATGCTTGGGGACCTTGGGATCCGGAACAATTTACGGTTGAGGATTCAGCTTTCGGATTTATAGTTATGGAAAATGGGGCAACCATTATTCTTGAGTCCAGCTGGGCATTGAATACCCTTGATGAAGGTGAAGCGAAGACCACTCTTTGTGGAACCAAGGGTGGCGCTGATATGCGCGAAGGCTTGAGACTGAATGGAGAAAGATTAGGTAAGCTTTACACTACAAATGTAATGCTTGATGGTCAGGGGGTCGCATACTATGATAGTAAGCAAGATGATCCTGCCGATTTAGAAGCGCGGATGTGGATTGATTGTCTTCTTAATAATACAGAACCTTTAGTAAAACCAGAAGAGGCTTTGGTTGTTACGGAAATTTTGGAAGCAATATATGAATCAGCAAAAACGGGTACTGAAGTACGGTTTGATTGAAGAAAAGGAGGAATTTAAATGAAAGCGGGTTTTCTAACTGGTTGTTTAGATCTACCTTTAACAGAAATTGTCGAGTTTGCTTCTACCGTCGGTTTTCAAGCACTAGAGCTTTCTGCTTGGCCGGTAGTGAGTAGTAGAGATTATTCCGGAAGTACGATTGATATCGAGAGGATGGATCAGAAAAAGGCTGAAGAAATTAGTCGTCTGCTTCAAAAGCATAGTATAACAATATCTTCCCTTGCATATTATGATAACAATCTCCACCATGACTTGGAGGTCAGGGAAGGGTATTTACGACATCTTCACAAAGTAATAGATGTAGCCCATCTTTTAGACGTAGAATTAGTCGGGACCTTTGTCGGACGCGATCAAACCAAGACAATTGCTGCTAATATGGATGAATTTGAAAAAGTTTTTACACCGCTTTTATCCTATGCGGAGAGTAAAAACGTAAAAATAATGATTGAAAATTGTCCGATGCCGGGTTGGAATCTTGATGGATGTGGTGGTACTATTTCCTATTCCCCAGAGTTGTGGCGTGAAATGTTTAAAAGAGTTGTAAGTAAGAACTTTGGATTAAATTTAGACCCATCCCATCTTTATTGGCTAGGGATTGATTATCTTCGTGTTATTTCTGATTTTAAGGATAGAATCTTTCATGTACATGCAAAAGATGTTGTCGTTTTTAAGGATAAGGTATATGAGTATGGTATATTTGGAAAACAGCTCAATCGCAAAAGTGAATGGGATGTTGATTGGTGGACTTATCGGATGCCAGGGCGGGGAGAAATTGATTGGGCTAAATTTATCGCTACTTTAAAAGAAAATGGATATGATGGGGTAATCAGTATTGAACATGAGGATTCAGAATATGAAGGCACAGTGGAAAAGGTTAAAGCAGGGTTAAAACTAGGATATCAGTTTCTAGCCAAGTATTTATAATATGTTGCTGGGAATACTCTTATTAAAAACAGATAAAAATCTATTACAGCCGCCCCTAAGACTATTGGGCGGCTGCGGGTTTAAAGCATATCAGAAGAAGAGAAAAAACATATTGATAATGTAAAAAGACGCTTTTGTTATATAGTTAAACATTTACATAAAGTTGGTGAAAACATTGAGAGTAACTATTAATGACATTGCGAAAAAAGCCAAGGTTTCTGCGTCCACCGTCTCTAGGGTTATCGCGGATCACCCACGAATTAGTGTGGCAACCAAGGAAAAAGTACATAGAATTATGAAGGAACTGAATTACCATCCTAATATAATAGCGCGCTCCTTGGTTAACCGCTCGACTAAAATCATTGGTGTGATTGTCCCAGGAATGGCGGAACAATCTTTTCAACATCCCTTTTTTCCAGAATTATTGGGTGGAATTGGTTCGATGGCCTATGAAATGGGATACAAAATTCTGCTATCCAACGTCTCCACTGTTGAAGAAGAAAAACAAACGGTTAAAGAGTTTGCCTTTGGGGGGATAACAGAAGGAGTTATCCTAGTGGCCTCTAGAGCCCAAGATCCTACAGTTAATGAGCTGATTAAAACAGATTTTCCCTTTGTGGTGATTGGGAGGTCGGAAAACCCCTATGTTAATTGGGTCGACAATGATAATTTTGTGATTGGATACCAGCTAGCGGAGCATTTTATTAAACAGGGACACCGGAAAATTGCTTTTTTAGGTTTTTCTCCGGGGTATATGGTAACAACGGATCGGGTCAATGGATATAAAAAAGCTCTTCAGGATTACGGATTACCGCTCGAGGATGAGCTGATTGTTGAGAATAAATTTGATTCAGATAATGGTTATGACTTAATGAAAAGGTTACTTGTTAGGGAAATAGTACCAACAGGAGTTATTACCTGTGATGATCTATGGGCTTTTGAGGCAATAAAGGCGATAACTGATCGAGGGCTTCGGGTTCCCAACGATATAGCGGTGGCTGGGATCAATGATGTGCCACTTGCCAAATTTTATAACCCGCCGATTACCTCTGTGAAGATAAATGCTTTCTCTTTGGGAACAAAAGCTTTTGAAATGCTACAGACAATAATAAATAGTGAAATTAAAAGTTACAATAGATCCTTTATCCCTGCTGAATTAATAATTCGAGATTCAAGTGTGAAGAGCTGAAATGAATGGTTTTAATTAAATCACCTTATTATAAATGATAATTGAATATCATTCAAAGGTTGGCACGGATATTAACAGTGGGGGATAAAAAAGTTACCTACTTAAAGACAGAAGGTTTGTATATTTAAAAACAGGAGGCGATTTTATGAAAAAAACTAAGCTTAGTTTGCCAAGAGTTGCTTATTTTTGTATGGAATTTGGCTTGCATGAGAGCTTTCCTATTTATTCAGGTGGTCTTGGTATCTTAGCTGGAGATATCTTAAAAGAAGCTAAAGCGAGTAATTTTCCACTGATAGGCATAGGAATATTATGGCGTCAAGGATATACTTCGCAACGTATTGATCAGAAAGGTTATCCTTATGATTCATACTATGAATATCGCCATGATTGGCTTGAAGATACCAAGGTGAAGGTAAGGGTAAGGATTAGAGGAAGACAGGTTAAATGTAAAGTATGGAAGTGTACCCAGTTTGAGAATGTTCCTCTCTATCTGTTAGATGTAAATTTACCAGAGAATGATGACCGTCTACTTACGGGTCAGTTGTATGGTTGGTTTTCGGAAGAAAGAGTCGCACAGGAAATAATTCTTGGTATCGGTGGAATAAAAGCCTTACGGGCACTTGGTATTCCAGTGGATATTTACCATTTTAATGATAGCCATCCGGTATTTGCGGGTATAGAATTAATTAATGAACTGATGGAAGATAAAGGTTTGGATTTTGAAGAAGCATGGGAACAAGTAAAAGAAAAGATTGTCTTTACCACCCATACTCCGGTTAAAGCAGGCAATGAAGAGCATGATCATGAGTTATTAAGGTATATGGGGGCTTACAAAGGTCTTGCTTTTGGGCAGATGTTAAAGTTGGGGGGAGATCCTTTTTCGATGACTGTTGCCGGTTTACGATTAGCGAAGAAGGCAAATGCAGTTGCGGAGTTGCATGGTAATACTGCTCGCCAGATGTGGGGTAGTGTGCCCGGAACAGCGGAGATCATTGCCATCACTAATGGGGTATTTACCGGCGCTTGGCAGGATAAAAAAATAGCTGAAGCTTATGAGACAAATGCTGGTCTATGGGCTCCTCATCAAGAAGCAAAAAGAAAAATGATTGAGGAAATTAAGCGAAGAAACGGAGTAAAATTAGACGAGAATACTTTAACCATTGGCTCGGCGCGGCGAGCAGCTCCTTATAAAAGAGGAAATCTGATTTTTAGTAAACCAAAGGTAATTGGGGAGTATCTAAAAGCAGGAAAAGTACAGATTGTTCTTTCGGGTAAAGCACACCCTAATGATCTAATTGGAAAAGATATTGTGGCAGAAATGTATAAGATGTCAAGATTATATCCGCAAAGTGTAGTTTTTTTGGAAGACTATAATATGGAAATTGGGCGTCTTCTTACTCGTGGGTGTGATGTTTGGCTTAATAACCCTCGACGTCCTCAGGAAGCGAGTGGAACCTCAGGAATGAAGGCAGCGATGAATGGGGTTTTAAATTTTAGCGTCCTTGATGGATGGTGGCCCGAAGGCTGCATTCATGGTGTTAATGGTTGGCAGATCGGAGGAGGATACGAAGGCAAGGATCAGGACAAGGTCGATCGGGATTCTCTCTACCGGGTACTCTTAGAAGAAGTTATTCCGACTTATTACCACAATAGAGAAAAATGGTTTGAGATGATGAAAGCATCAATTAACATGTCGCAGTGGAAATTCTCCGCCACCAGGATGTTAAAGGATTATTATCAAAAATTATATAATTAGTTCGTGGAGTATATAAGTATATAAATGATAGTGATATGTTCCCATATTAATCATCCCTCTCTGCTTCAACCTGTTTAAGCTTGTCCCTAAGAGGGTGGTTTTTTTCTTGAGCGACTGAAATGTCTGCTTTGACACGATCTAACATATAGAAATATTAGTTGAAATCTGGCATTATTTCCGTGATCCCCTAGGTCACTGGGGGACTTGAAGGCTACGCTTGATGATTATTGCTAAATAGGAAAGGAAAGAGGAGAATAAGAAAATCCTTGGAGGTGTTTTTTCTAGGTGAATATGGTAAAATGAGTTTGGTTACAATTAATATCTTATTTTATGTTCAGGAGGGGCCCATTTGCATCTTAAACGTTTGGAAATTCACGGATTTAAATCTTTTGCCGATCGGATTACCCTCTCGTTTCAAAAGGGTATTACTGCTATTGTTGGTCCGAATGGTAGCGGCAAGAGTAATATTGCTGATAGTCTTTGCTGGGTGATGGGGGAACATAATCTTAGAAACATTCGAGGCGCAAAACTTGAGGATATTATCTTTTCAGGAAGCGAAGAACGTAAACCATTAGGAATGGCAGACGTTACTTTGGTCTTGGATAATTCGGATCAAACCTTGCCCTTGGATTATTCTGAGGTAGCAGTGACCAGACGCGTTTACCGCTCTGGGGAGAGTGAATTTTTAATAAATCGTTCTCCGGTTCGGCTTAAAGATATTCAAGAACTCTTTTTTGATACTGGATTAGGACGAGAAGCTTACTCTGTGATTAGTCAAGGTAAGATTGATTCAATTCTCTCCCTGCGTCCCGAGGAACGGAGAAGTGTTTTTGAAGAAGCGGCCGGAATTATGAGATACAAAGCAAAGAAAAACTTAACACTGAAAAAACTGGCGGAAACAGAGAATAATATTCTTAGAATTCAAGATCTATTGCAAGAATTAGTAACGCAGTTAGAACCGTTATCTGAACAAGCACAAAAGGCTGAACGATATTTAAAACTACAAGATCAACTTAAACAGTTGGAGATTAATTATTCTTACACAGAATTAACTGGAATTAATCAAACGCTTAAAGAATTAATAGAACAGCAAAACCTGAAGAACAATGAATTGTTAAGATTGAAAGAGGAAGAAGAAAATCTTTCTCAGAGGGTTATTTCTATTAAATCCCGAGTGAACACGGTTGAAGAAGAGCTTGAAGTTAGGCAAAAGCAGCTAATGGAAGAGACGGCTCAACGGGAAAGGGCGATGGGCGAGTTAAATCTGTTTGGTGAAAGGAAACGCTCATTACAAACTCGTATCCTGGAGTTGGAAGCATTTATTGCTCAACAGGCAGAAAAAGCTATGGACTTAGAAAAGAAAAAGGAGAATCTTTCGCAGTTAACTACTAATATTGATGAAAAGAAAACACGTTTAGCTTCGGAGGTAAAACAGCTCGAAGAAGTACTCCTGGTTAAGGAAGTTAAAATAAAAGAATTCCGTGCCGAGCTAATAGCTAAAAAGCAGTGTTTTACCAATAAGTTGGAACAAAGTTCCCTCTTAAAACAAAAGATTAGCGAAGCAAGTGTGCAGAAGGATTTTCGTCACGAGAAGGAAACAGAGGTTCACGAGGAGCTTGAAGAGATTGCTAAGGAACTTGCGGTGACGGATCAACGAATCTACAAAGCCAAGGACAAGCTAAATGCTCTTCGACAACAGCTAGATGTAGTTAAAAATCAGGAAGAAAAGTTGGCTGCGGAACTAAAAAAACGTCAATCCTACTTATTAAATCAAGTGGAAAAGAATCAGGAAATGCGCGAGAGGCTTCGAGGATTAGAGTCAAAACTTACTTTACTTACTGATATGGAACGCGGCCATCAGGGATATTTCCAGGGAGTAAAATCTTTACTTGAAATCCAAAAAGAACCGTTTCGCCGAGAAATTCATGGGGTAGTGGCAGATTTAATCAGAGCGGAAAGCGGTTATGAATTAGCGTTAGAAGTAGCAATGGGTTCCTCTCTCCAGTATTTAGTAATTAATCATCATCGCGATGCTCGACAGGCTATTGATTACTTAAAAAAGCACGCTTTGGGGAGAGCAACCTTTTTACCGCTAAATCTAATAGATGAGAAACCCGATCGCTTGCTCGGGATAAAATCATTATTAATGGAATACAATTCTAAACCAGCTACTGATGCAGTTTTATATGAGCAACGTTACTCTGCGATTGTCCAGCACTTACTAAACGGGACGATTATCGCCCCCAATTTAAAGACTGCGGTAGAAATTGCTGAAAAGACCGGTAAGAAGTTTCGCGTTGTGACCCTAGAAGGCGAGCTTATTGCTCCGGGGGGAGCGATTACGGGAGGAAACTTAGAACGTCGACGGGCGGGCCTTCTTAGTAGGAAAGGAGAAATTACTCAATTAAAGCGGGAAAAAGAAGATTTGTTGGCTTTTATGAATCGCGGCTTAGCTGAGGAAAAAAAGTTGGAAGAAGAGATTAGAGAGATTTCCCAGCTTCACGAAGAAAAAAAGAATTTGCAGCAAGAGACCAATTTTAATATAAATTCTGTGCTTAAAGATATGGATGCTTTAGTAGTTAGTCACCAGAAAACACTTACCAAGAAAGAGCAGCTACAGCAGGTTCTTCTCCGAATAGAAGAGGAGTTATCGCTCCAAAAATCCGCAGTAGATAATTTAAGGGACAAGCTTAAACAGGTAGAAGCAGAGATGGAATTTATCACCGGAGAAATTAAAGCTTTGGAAGAGTGGGAAACTAATTTTATAACTGAGCGCGAAACAACCCTGAGAGAGCTTTCCGATCTTTCCTCACAGCTGGCCGGTGTCCAGCAAGAATGGCTTGGCAAAAGGGAAAATCTGCAAAATTATGGAAATTTAATTGGTGAGCTGCAGACAGAAATTAATAAAAAGAATTCAGAGCTTGCTCAGACCCAAGAGGAAATGCAGATTTTACAAAAGCAAAAGGATATGATGGAAAGCAAGGTAAAAAATACTACTAAGAATCAAGCTGAGCAGGAAGCTGACATCCAAAAGTTAAAAAGCTGTTGGCAGGAGGCGCTCTCTACTTTAAACCAGACTGAAGTTCGTCTTCGAGAAATTCAAAAACAGCATGGTGAGGAAGTGGCATTTTTACATCGCTTAGACCTTCAGATTAATAGGTTAAAGATTAGCGCGGATAATATGTCTACCAACTTAATCGAAGTTTACGGGGAAGGGTGGCAACAAGAACTCTCAATTAACTGGGTTGCTCCCTCTAATCCTAAACACGAAATAACATGTTTTAAGAGGCAGATGAAGGAGATTGAACCGGTAAACTTACAAGCGATTGCGGAGTATCAAGCGTTAAAGGAGAGGGTGGATTTTCTTTCCCAACAACTTACGGATCTTACTGCTTCTCGGGAATCTTTGGAAAAGGTGATCCAAGAGATTGAAAAAACAATACAAAAAAGGTTTTTAGACACTTTCTATCAGGTAAGAAAGGAGTTTATTATTTTATTTGAGCAATTATTTTCTGGAGGAAAGGCTAACCTAGAGTTGATTGATCCGGATAATCCTTTGGATTCAGGGGTTGAGATTTTAGCTCAACCTCCTGGGAAAAGGCTTCAGAATCTATCACTTTTGTCTGGAGGTGAAAGGGCAATGACTGCTATTGCTCTGCTTTTTGCCATCCTCCGCATCAAGCCTTCTCCTTTTTGTATACTTGATGAGATTGACGCCACTTTGGATGACACTAACGTTAAAAGGTTTACCGAGCTACTAAAGATTTTTAGCAAAGATCTGCAGTTTATTCTGATCACACACCGCCGGGGAACAATGGAAGTAGCAGATGTGCTTTATGGGGTTACCATGGAGGAAAAAGGAATTAGTAAGTTAATCTCTCTAGATCTGAAGAAACAAGCAAGTTAAGGAGGAAAATAATGACTGATGGATTTGTGTCACGATTGAAAGCAAGTTTAACTAAAACCAGGCAAAGATTTCTTGCGCCTCTTGAAGAGGCGATGCTTTTTCATAAAAAGATTAGTCCCGAATTCTATGAGGAATTGGAAGAGATCCTGATCGCTTCTGATGTTGGCTATAAAACAACTTCTCTTCTTTTGGATAAATTGAAAGAGAAAGTTAAGACAGAGAAGACAGACCAAATTAATGAAATAAAGGGTTATCTCCGTGAGATCATGACTGCTCTCCTTTCTGTTCTTTCCCCCCCTGATCTAGATACGGATTTACCCCTAGCTCTCCTAGTTGTGGGAGTAAATGGAGTAGGGAAAACCACTTCTATTGCCAAGTTAGCAGAATATTATAAAGGCAAAGACAAATCTTGTCTGCTCGTAGCGGGTGATACCTTTCGGGCTGCTGCTATTGATCAGCTTCGGGTTTGGGGCCAACGGCTAGGAATTGATCTTATCCACCACCAGGAGGGCGCCGATCCTGGAGCAGTAGCCTTTGATGGTATTTCCGCAGCTAATGCGAGGAAGGTCGATGTTGCGATCTTTGATACGGCTGGGAGATTACATACAAAAGTAAATCTGATGACTGAATTGAAAAAGGTTCACCGCGTTGTTTCTCAAAACTTAGGCGAGAGAAGGCTGTTAAACTTATTAGTCTTGGATGCTACTACTGGCCAAAATGCACTCTCACAAGCCCGTGCCTTTCACGAGGCAGTTGGTATTGATGGAATTATCCTTACTAAACTTGACGGCACCGCTAAGGGCGGAATAGTACTGGCCATTGCTGCGGAATTAGGTCTTCCAATTGTCTGGTTAGGTATTGGTGAACAATCCGAGGATCTTAGAAGGTTTGATCCTGATGAATTTGTTAAAGCTCTTTTTGCTTGATAATGCTGGAGTCATTAAAAGATATTCTCTAAGTTTAAACGAAGCTGGTCGGGAATGCGATTGATTGTCTGTTTCATTTCTGCGATTCCACCTAAAGCCAAAACAATGGCTTTATTTTCCAAATAGGATTTGGTCCGAGCTAAATAAATTTCGAACTCATCTAAATCTTGATGATCTATTAGTAAGACCCAGACTTTTCTGGATTTTAGCCATAATTTATTGATGATATTTAGTTGTTTTTCAATCTCCAAAGACTTGGACTTTTTAACATAAGAAGCGAGGTTTTCAAGTTCAGTAAGGATCTCCCCTGCTTGTTTCGAGATTAAAACTTCTGAATACCATCCTAAGCCTGAAAAGAGCAAAAAAAGGATAATCACTCCAACAAATACTTTCACGCTTTTATCTCCTTCCATTAGTGGGAAAAAACAATAATAAATTTGCTTTTAAGGCGCTGGTTTAATTTGATAGAAGAGTCGACCTTGAGTATCAATCATGGCGATTAAAACTGTGCGCGGATCCTTGATTCCGCGCTTTTTAAGTTCATCAAGAAGCCACTCTTCTGAGAGCCCGATTCGGGCTAGGCTTTTTGCTTCAATTTGACCATCTAAAATCAAGGAAGTGGGCAGTCCTTCATAATTCGTTTTTAGTTTTAAATCTTCTGGAGTGACAGGTCGCTTTTGCGATTTGGGAAGGATGGTTAAAGTTCCGTTGGTTTCTAACAGAGCGAATTCAACATCGGAAAGATTAAAAAAGCCTTGTGATCTTAATTGCTCTAACAAATCATTGAGATGATAAAGGTTTAATTGCATTTCATCCCAATTTATTATTCCGTTTTCAATGATCACGCTGGGTTTCCCACAGAGAGTCCTCCGGAATTTTTGGCTTTTTATTGATAAGAAGGAGAAAGTGACTTGAGCTAAAAGCAGGGTAAGAACGGGTATTACCCCATTAAGGAGCGATAAACCTCGATCTTGCATGGGAATGGCTACTAAATCCGCGATCATAATGGTAATCACGAATTCGTACGGCTGTAATTGACCAATCTGCCGTTTTCCCATTAACCGTGTCACGATAACTACTAACAAATACAGAAAAAGTGTTCGAAAAAAAATTATTAACATTTTGACCCCCTTGTTCACTTTTTATTATTAACTGCTCAGGTGAAAATATTCTTTGCAGGGGAAACAGCAAAAACTAAAATATAAATAGGATGATTTGTATACTATATACTTATTACTTAAGCAGATAATATTATTGACTTTATTACCGTGTTCAATATATCCTTATATAATAAACCTATTATTACGAGGTAGTCGTTCGCGCTGGCTGTTACTTGCACTCGTGAGGTAATGTAAATTAAAGCCAGGTGAATCGACCTAGTGTTTTCAAAGTAACTATTAAATAAGGGGGATATATAATGACTGAGATTAACCCGCTGGTAGTTGCACAACAACAACTTGATATGGCGGCAGAAAAACTGGGGCTTGATCCGGGGGTTCACGCTATCCTTAGGGAACCTTTACGGGTGCTGGAAGTGAATTTTCCGGTCAAAATGGATGACGGTACCATTAAAGTCTTTAAAGGGTATCGGGCTCAACATAATGATGCGATTGGGCCGGCTAAAGGTGGAATTCGTTTTCATCCCAGTGTAACTCTGGATGAGGTAAAAGCGCTCTCCATGTGGATGACTTTTAAATGTGGTGTCTTAGGGTTACCCTACGGCGGCGGTAAGGGAGGGGTAGTAGTTGACCCCCAGACCCTTTCCCCATTTGAACTTGAACGACTGAGTCGCGCTTATATTGCTGCTATTTCCTCTCTAATTGGCCCGGATAAGGATATTCCAGCTCCGGATGTTAATACCAACCCCCAAATTATGGCATGGATGATGGATGAGTTTAGTAAGTGCAAGGGTGGAGTAACTTATCCAGGAGTTGTTACCGGTAAACCAATTATTGTCGGCGGTTCACTGGGCCGGGGTGAAGCTACGGGTAGGGGTTGTGTTATTATTATTAGGGAAGCGGCTAAACGTATAGGCATGAATCTTCAAGGCGCAACAGCTGTTGTTCAAGGCTTTGGCAATGTTGGCAGCGCTACGGCGCGGTTTTTAGCCAAAGAAGGGGTAAAAATCATCGCCATCATGGAAATTGATGGAGGGATTTACTCCCAAGAAGGTATTAACCCTGAGGATGTGCTAAAGTTTAGGAAAAAAGCAGGTACCATCAATGGTTACCCCGGATGCCGACCGATTGATAATGAAGAGCTTTTTGCTCTGGATTGCGATATTCTAGTCCCGGCGGCAATGGAGAATCAGATTACCAAGGACAATGTTGATCGGATTAAAGCTAAGCTTGTTGCTGAAGCTGCCAATGGACCGACTACGCCGGAAGCGGATGAGATTCTTTCACGAAAAGGGATCATGCTGACTCCGGATATTTTAACCAATGCCGGTGGGGTAACTGTCTCCTATTTTGAATGGGTGCAAAATATCATGAATTACTATTGGTCAGCGGATGAAGTTAACTCCCGATTAGAACAAAAGATGGTTGAGGCTTTTGATTGCATTTATCAGATGAGTCAAGACCATAAAGTTAATATGCGAGTTGCTGCTTATATGTATTCTCTCTCAAGAGTGGCGGAAGCCATTAAGATGCGAGGCTGGGCTTAAGGGTGGGTTGTGTCCCACTCTTTTTCTTTAACTTTTTATACTTTTCAAATATTACTTCGTTTAGCTTGAGTTTTGTTCTCGATTAAGCTTTTATGAGGTTTTCAAATTACCCGATTAATGATACAATAATCTTGTTTATTATTTGAGGGAATTGCATAATTATCTTAATCATTTTCCTTGTTACTAGTCATTCGTTGCTCGTAACTCGTGGGTAAGCTTTCATTGCAAATGAGGATTATGCAATTTCTTAATTTGTAATGGAGGAGAATAAATGGAAATAATTGACAAAAAGGAGCTCGCGCCGGGGATTGTACAATTTTTGGTTGATGCTCCTCTAATCGCAAAAAAAGCCGAACCCGGACATTTTATTATTTTAAGGCATAAAGAAAATGGCGAGCGGATACCACTTACCATTGCCGATTTCGATCGAGAACAAGGTACCATTACTCTGGTTTGTCAAGGCATTGGTAAGAGTACAAAAGAGATTAACCAAATGAAAAAAGGCGATGCTTTCTTGGATTTGCTGGGTCCTTTAGGGACTCCGTATCCGATCAACAAATTAGGAACTGTAATCTGCGTAGCTGGTGGTTTAGGAGTGGCGCCCCTTTACCCAAAAGCTAAAGCTCTTCACCAAGCAGGAAACAGAGTGCTCAGTTTGATTGGCGCCCAGCGTAAAGAGATGCTGATCATGACTGAGGAAATGGCGGCGGTTAGTGATGAAGTACGTTATAGTACGGATGATGGTAGCTTTGGACATCACGGGTTTGTAACCGCTCTTCTCCAGCAAGCGCTCTCTGAAGAAAAAGTTTCTGAAATAGTAGCGGTAGGGCCGGTTCCGATGATGGCTGCGACGGTAAAAGTGGCAAAAGAATTTAATGTTCCGATTGTGGTTAGTCTAAATGCTTTGATGATAGATGGAACTGGGATGTGCGGCGGTTGTCGAGTGACAGTGGGAGGTAAAACTAAATTCTGTTGCGTGGATGGTCCGGCTTTTGATGGCGCTTTGGTGAATTTTGAAGAATTATTATTAAGACAAAGATATTATCATGAACAAGAAAAAGAGGCATGTCACCGATGCAGGCTAGAGGAGGCGGGAAAATGAGACAGCAGATGCCAAAACAAGATCCAGAGATCCGATGGAGAAATTTTGACGAGGTGGCGTTAGGTTTTACAGTAGAACAGGCCCAGGCCGAGGCTGATCGCTGTTTGAAATGTAAAAAACCAATGTGTGTTCAGGGATGTCCGGTGGAAATTGAGATTCCCAACTTCATTGCCTTGCTGGCGGCTGGGCAACCAGAAGCTGCTTTGGCGAAGATTAAAGAGAAAAATAGTCTTCCAGCGATCTGTGGTCGGGTCTGCCCCCAGGAAAACCAATGTGAAAAATTATGTGTCCTTGGGAAAAAAGGGGAACCGATTGCGATTGGCGCTTTAGAGCGTTACTGCGCCGACTGGGGTAGAAAAGAGGAAACTGAGGCCAAATCTACTCCACAAGAGACTGCCACTAAAGGAAAAGTGGCGGTGGTTGGTTCCGGTCCGGCTGGTTTAACCGCAGCAGCAGATCTCTCTTTGATGGGCTATAAAGTGACTCTTTTTGAATCTCTTCACGCTCCGGGTGGAGTATTAAGATATGGTATTCCAGAATTTAGACTTCCCAAGGCGATTGTCGATTACGAGGTGGGTAATCTAGTCAAGATGGGAGTGGAAATAAAAAAAAGCTGCCTAATTGGTCAAACTTTGACGATTGATGACTTATTTAGTCAAGACTATCAAGCTGTTTTTATCGGGACTGGGGCAGGACTTCCCCATTTTTTAGGGATTCCAGGGGAAAATCTAAATAGTGTTTATTCAGCTAACGAATTTCTTACCCGTGTTAATTTGATGAAGGCTTACCTTTTTCCGGAGTATGATACTCCAATTCGGATTGGTAAGCGTGTTGCTGTGATTGGAGCCGGGAACGTGGCGATGGATTCGGCGCGGACTGCTTTACGGCTTGGAGCCGAAAAGGTTATTATTGTTTACAGGCGTTCGCGGGAAGAGATGCCCGCTCGTTTAGAAGAGATTGAGAATGCGGAGGAAGAAGGAGTTGTTTTCCATTTGCTTACTAATCCTTTGCAGCTGTTGGGTGATGAATCAGGAAATGTTAAGACGATGGTCTGTCAGCAGATGTCACTGGGTGAACCGGATGCTTCGGGCCGGCGGAGACCAGTTCCGATCCTGGATTCTGAGGTTAGTTTTCCTGTAGATACCGTGGTTGTTGCTATTGGACAAGGTCCTAACCCTATCTTGTTAAAAGGCACTGCTGGTTTAAATTTAAATAAGTGGGGTTATATTGAAGTTGATCCTGAGACGTTAATGACCAGTATCCCAGGGGTCTTTGCTGGCGGTGATATTGTAACGGGAGCAGCCACTGTGATTGCGGCGATGGGAGCTGGGAAAAAGGCGGCTCGTGCTATTGGCAATTATTTAGCATCGAAAAAATAAACTTAAAGTTTGTTGTGGAGATTAAAGATAATCAAGCCGTCCGTAATTACGGGCGGCTTGATTGTTTCTCAACTAAGCTAATTGCGTTGTTACCTTAATTTGAGGTCAAGATATAATATATAGTGTGTTGCTTGCAAGTCGTTCATCTGGTTATCATCTAGTAACAAAACATGAGCCAGATGAATCGACAAACATCGAAGGCATTCTTTAAGTAGTGGCTTATCCCAGCTACCTACTACAAACAAGGATGAATCAACCTCAGCAGAAGCATTTTTTATAGTAGGCTATCAATATATTCGGCGTGATAGTTGAATATAGGGACAACACAATTAGCCCATCTAATTACCATAGGTAAGATAAACGGGTTCGCTCCAAAAACTTACGTTTTCGCCTTGGTCAATGCTGCTAACCGCATAACCAATTTTATCATTAAAATAATCTTTATTCTCAATGGTGTCTTGGTATAAAAATGTGTTTTTATCTACTTGCTTCAAAAGTATAAAACGTCCTTCATTGTTAGTACGGTAAAGACAGTAGCCGTCTAGATCTGATTCCTGAACTGGATCCCAGGTTAGTAGAGGTTTGTTTTTTTCCTCGCAAGTAACTCTAAAGTTTTCTGGAGTAGCCGGTGTAGAATCAATCTTACCTTCGATTATTAGCTTAGCGTCTGCTTGAAGGTAAAGTTCGGTTAACTTTCCCGCTCTGATCGTGACCGTTTCGTAATGGCTTTCATAGACTGCATTGGATTTTTGCGGAATATTGATTCGCGCTTGATAGGTTCCTTCCGGTATCTTGATTTCTTTTTCGTTTTTCAAGTAATTCTCCTCTAAGATTAGGGAAAATGAAGTTGAAAGATTGGTATTTGGGTCAAGATAAACATAGATTTTTCCTTCAGAAACATCTACCCCCAGGTCGCGCAGTTCTGAGATTTCAATTGTAACTTCTAAGCGACCAGGACCAGGATTAATAATCATAGAAAGCTCTGCTTTTTCCCCAGGCAAGATTTCCCTAGTTTTCTTCCCATAAAAAATAGGATCATTCTCTCGGTCAATTCCGAATACTTCAATTGTCCAGAAGCCAGGATACAATGAATCAAAACTTATTATCTGCTCTCCGCCGTTATAAGAAACTTCCTTATTGACTTGGAGCTTCTTATTTGTTAAACAGACCCCTAGTCTTCTAATTTCGCTAGCAACAGCTCGCACTGAAATCTTTTCTTTTTCCACTAAACTGATTTTGAGATGAAGTTGGCCCGGATCTTTTCCGGGAAAGTAGGGCTGTTTTAAACAGGCGCTGCTTGAAAAAAGAGCGATCATCAGAAAAAAATAATTTACAAACTTAGCCTCTATATCCATAATATAGCACACCCCCCATTAAATAAGATCTATTTGACATAAACAAAAATAATCCTTCTTGATCAGACTTTTATAATAAGGATGACAGAAGGATTTAGTATATTTTTATCGAAATCTCTGAAGAGAAAGACGGTTAGTTAATGAGGGAAGATAGTTTACATACAAAATCCCTTTAAAGCTGGAGGTTTTTACTTGATGAAACGAAAAGGTGCCTTTTTAATCTTATTATTGTTGCTAACCATGTTAATGAGTAGCTTTATTATTAATGGCGCGGAATATCGATTGGGTCCGAAAGATGTCTTGTCGATTGGAGTCTGGGGTCAACCCGACTTACAAGCGCAGCAAATAACGGTTTTACCCGATGGTACTATCTTTTTTCCTTTAATCGGTCAGGTGGAGGTAGTGGGGATGAGTGTGAAAGAGGTGCAAAACACCATCACCGAGAAGCTTAGTACATATCTGGTCAATCCTCGGGTTAGTGTAGTAGTTGTTGAAACCAGAACTATCCTGATTAAGGTGGTTGGAGAGGTAAATAGACCGGGAATTTTTAATTTAGAACCTAATAGTTACGCTGCTGATGCTATTGCTATGGCGGGAGGACCAACTTATAAAGCAGATCTAGCGAAGGTAGTAGTCTCTTCTCCTGATCAGAGTGAGGAGATTATAGCATTGGGGAAAGGGAACAAATTTAACGATAACCCGGCAACAGGACCAAAAATGGAAGAAGGGCTAACAGTTTACGTCTCCGAACACTGGCTTAATTGGGAAAAGGTAACTAGGTTTTCCGTAATCCTTGGAATTATTAGTGCTATTAAAACTTTGTTCAAACTTTAATGGGTTTGATAATGTTTATTTTCAATTTTTGTTTTAAGATTCTATTGGTAAGTTCAAAATTTAAAAAAAGATACCTTTTTAGGTATCCTTTTTTAAATTCTATTCGACTCAAGTTAAGAAATAATATAATAACTTAATTACCCATGTGATCAACAATTCCTAGGTAAATATAGTAAGCTTCTCGCCAAAGGTAAGCAGGGCTTCTTAACTTAGCTTCTTCTTTCGGATTGGTGATAAAAGAGGCTTCTGTTAAGATTGCTGGCATTGAAGTTCTTTGGAGAACGTAAAAGTTGGCGGTATTGGCGCCTAAATCTCGGAGACCGGTCATTTCTACTAACCGTTTTTGAACTTTGTTTCTTAGGTCGTGGCTTTTCGAACTACCTTTAGAACCTGAATAGACGGCAGTACCATTATGAGTTGGATTGACTGAGCCATTGTGATGAACAGAGATAAAACGATCGGCTTTGTTAATATTGGCTTTATTTACCCTAGATTCCAAAGAGATGTAGGTATCATTAACCCTAGTCATTTGGACAGTCGCTCCTCCATATTCTATGAGACAGTTGCGGAGAGCTTGCGCTACTTGTAAATTAATCTGTTTTTCCGTAAGACCATTAGCACCAACGGCTCCCGGGTCTCGACCACCATGTCCGGCATCAACAATGAATTTAATACCCGAAAGGGGTTGAGCTATTGCTCCTGTTATAGTTATGGCTGATAAAATCATAATCGTGGTTAAACATACGATAATAAATTTTCTAGTGAACAAAGCAATTCCTCCCTCCAAATAATACCGATCAAAATACCGTATTAAACTGTATTAATAATCGATTGTATCTTGAAAGAGAAATTTTATCTTCTTCAGCTTCAAAGGCAGAATCATACCCGAATTCAAGGTTACTAGCAGCGGAAAAGGATTTTCGCAGACGACCGGAGAAAGTTAGTTGTGCTCCAGAGAAATTGATTTGTTCCGGTGAAAATAGTAATCCTGTTTTAATGGTAGCATCCCAATTGTGAGCGAATTTCCGCTGAAAAGCGCCACCGATCCCGTAAGAGTTGTTGACAAAAATCTCTCCTTTTTCTAGGAAACTATCGTTTAAAGTTGAAGAGATTGGAGAAAATCCTTTTTCAAAATACCAGGCATTAACAGTATATGTCCTCTCGGATACGGTTTTATTCCAAGTGACTAACCCACCTAAAGCTCCTTGGTGTTTATATTCTTGATAATTTTCTCTTCCTGGTTTGTACCAAGCTACTTCACTTTGGAAAGTTCCACCTAACATATTGGAGATCAGATCGATGCCTGCCGAGGTTTCACTCAGGTCGCCAGTGGGTGTAGTAACGAAAGTCATTCCAAGCATATAACCAGGCTTGGGGAAAGCTACCCGTAGCCCAAACTGATCCTCACTGGTTATCGTTATAATCTCATTTTCTATTTTTAATGGGTTTAAAAAAAGGCGGGAATAAAAACCTCCGAAATAAAGATCTGACTTACCGGTTTGTAACGCAAATCCTTGAATAGGGGAAGCTGAATGGTCAGCAATTAGTCCTAGAGGATCAAGAGTAAATTTAAATTTACCGATATCCGCTAATAAGTGGGGAGAACGATACCTAACCGCCGCCTCATTAACGAATAATTGATTAAGATAGCCGTAATTATCATAGTGGGACAAAAGTAGATAAAAATAAAAATTGCGGTCAATTTGAGCATCAAAGTAAAGATTTAAATAGTTTTTAAAATCAGGAGTCTCAAATCGTTCCAATGATCGTTCTTTATAATCAGCCAATAAACTAAATTCTCCTCCGAGTTGGAGGTGTCCCCAACGACTTTCTAAATTCGACAGACGCTTTGCTATATTATTATCTGCAGCTAAACATGGAGAAGAGAGAAAAATTAATAAAGACAGACTTAAAAACAATAAGAATAAGAAGTTAAGTTTGGTAGTGTTTGGTATAAATCGTAACAAAGATTGTTCCTCCATTTCTAATAGACAAATTTTACTTAGTTTAAGGAATTGTGATCCCTCCTTTTGCTTCTTAATATTTCTCTTGTTTAATAAAAAACCCTGCTCAAGATAGGAATGGAATTTATGGTAAACAAAACAAAACAGGAAAATGTCGGGCTAAAATGATTATCTAAGGGTTGAGGGGCGCATAGTTACGCCCCTCTAGACTAATGCTCTGAGTCCATCAGTTGCGCGGCTTTCTGAATCAAGCCACGCACGATCAGACCCGCTTCGCGGGTAGTGATATTGCTGTAGTCGTAGGTATTCCCATCTCGCTGAATACGGTCGGCGAAACCAAGTTCTTTTGCTATTTCGTATTTGACCTCATCTGAGACGATACTACGTTTGGCCACAGCTGCACCTCCCAATAATATTCTCCCCTGTTATGTTAGAGAAAAACCATTTAAAAACTACCTGTGTTTACGTTAATTGAGGAATTGTATAATTTAATTATTTAGATTTGGTCACAATATATTGATAGCCTAATTTTAATTGAACGCTATATGGTCATTCACGTCGCCTTCCGACAGCATTACGAAGTAATGTAAATCAAAGGCGAGTGGAATCGACAAGCCCCAGAGGAATTCCCCGAATTGGTCAAATACAGCTTAGGTAATTACGCAATTCCCTCTAATAGTAAACACCTCTTTTTTTGAGATGGGTGTAAATAAATGAATAGGCAAGGATACTATTAAGGAAAAATATTAAAAAAATGGGGAGGAGAAAAGTTGACAAAGGAAGGTAAACATCCGCTTAGTGTCCCTGAAAGAGCAGATAATGCTGAGGAGAGTATAAAATGCCCGTTTTGTGGAACAATGTTTGGGCTTGGTTATGGGAACGAAGAGGTAGTTGCTTGTCCAGTCTGTGATCAACAGATAGTTACTGAAGATATGGATACAATCTATGCATCTAATGAAGATTTTTAAGCTTTTTATTACCAAACCCGGGTCACCCCGGGTTTTTTATTTAAGTTTTGACCGATTTAGAAAACACTTCAAGGCTTGTCGATCAACGTGAACTTTTATCAAGTTTTTGGCTCAGGCCAAGCGTTAGTTAACGTTGACGACTTAGTGCTTAATTTATATTCGAGGGGATTGTTAAATCTCCGAAGTTCCTCAATCAGAATATATTATGATTTAACCCAAAATATGGAAGATTGGGATTATCAATATTGTAGTCAAATCTTAAATAATTGAATTATGCATTCCTTAATTTATAATCTAGTTGAGTATTATTCCATGACATGGATAAAATAAGTAAAAACAGGTGATTAATGGTGGGGGACCATAAGTTTTATGAGGAAAACACAAGATTTAGGAATTATTATTAAAAGATATATTGTTTTATTCATTTAATCGTCATAGAATAGAAAATGTGAAACTCACGAAGGATTGGCTGAAGAAAGGACGGATAGGGTTGAAACCAGGAGATCATCTTTATTTTATCGGAATTGGTGGCGCGAGACTCAGCGCCTTGGCAAAGATTCTTCAAGAAAGCGGGTATAAAGTTTCCGGTTCTGACCGAATTAGGAGCAGAAATACAATTGAACTTGAAGAAAAAGGGATTAAAATTTACTATGGTCATAATGATGAATATCTTAAAGAAGACGTTGATGTTGTGGTTTATACTAATGCAGTGGGGGAGCAAAACCCGGAACTTCTAAAAGCTAGGGAGAAACAACTTCCGATTTATGAAGGAGCTCAGCTTTTAGGGGCGCTAATGAAAGAAAAAGGGATGGGGATTGCTGTGGCTGGAACCCACGGGAAGACAACCACGACAGCAATGATCTCTTTACTCTTAATTAAGGGAGGTAAAGACCCTACTGTGGAAGTAGGAGGAGAGATGAAAGAACTTTTAGGGAATCACCGGACTGGGAAAAGCCCTTATTTTGTAGTGGAAGCTTGTGAGTTTCGCCGTTCTTTTCTCTATCTTTCCCCTAAAATTGCGGTTATTACTAATGTGGATTGGGATCACCCTGATTGTTTTCCTACTTCTGATGATGTGGTTCGAACCTTTAAAGAATTTATCTCTTTAGTGCCTCCCGAGGGCAGGCTGGTTATATGGCAAGAAGACCCTCATTATCAAGAATTAGTTAGCGTCTCTAAAGCTCCAGTTCTAACTTTCGGCTGGTCGAAAGAAGCTGATTGGCGCTGTACTGAGATTGATACTGTTTTACCAATGGGGATAAAAGGAAAGTTATATCGGAATGGTAAGTATGTAGGCGAATTAATATTAAAAGTTCCGGGAAAGCATAATTTATTAAATGCCCTAGCGGCGATGGCCACTGTTTCCGAATTGGGGGTACCGGTAGAAGAATGTCTCGATTACCTCCTGGAATTTACTGGAGTGCGAAGAAGATTTGAAGTTAAAGGTCAGGTCGGCGGGGTTTTAGTGGTGGATGATTATGCTCATCATCCCGTAGCGATTAGAAATACTCTTGCTACAGTTAAAAACCAATATGCAGGAAGAGTATGGTGTGTCTTCCAACCTCATCTTTATACGAGGACCAGGCATCTTCTCTCCGAATTTTCCCAAGCTTTTAACGATGCTGATGTGCTGATTCTTGCGGATATCTATGCGGCTAGAGAGAAAAATCCCGGGGATATCTCCAGTCAGACTTTAGCCAATGAAACAAAAAAATATCATCAAGATGTAAGATATGTTGGGGATCTTGATCGAATTAAGGATTATCTCTTAAAAGAGACCCGCCCAGGTGATTTGGTGATGACTATGGGCGCCGGGGATATTTTTAAAGTTGGAGAGGAATTTTTACAAGCTAAGAAATAAGCCATGATTAAAACCAAATAAAAACAAGTTCAGTAAAGGAGTCTTTTTGTTCTCTGGAGAATCTATTCAGAGAACTTTTTTAATTGTCTTCTAAAATACACAGCAACATAAGGAGGTTAAGATGGCCTATTTATCAATAGCTCGTTGTGGGAGCTATGAGCGGAGAGAAGTTGAACAGGCAGTAAATAAGTGTCTTCGAGAGCTCGGAGGTCTGGAAAGGTTTATTTCAGCCGGACAAAGGGTTTTGGTAAAACCAAATCTTTTAGCGGCGGATCCTCCAGAGAAGGGAACTGATACTCATCCAGAGGTAGTGAGGGCGGTGCTCAAAGAAATATTAGCGATTGGCGCTCAGCCAATTGTTGGTGATAGCCCTGGACTAGGGAGTCTTTCTCGCGTGGCGGAAAAAGCGGGGATCGCTTGTATCTGTCGTGAATTGAAGGTTCCATTGGGAACATTTAACCAAGAAGTTCAGGTAAGAACCGCTCCAGAAGGGAAAATATTGAAAAGCTTTCCTTTAGTAAAGGAGATGACCGAAGTGGATGCGGTCATCAATCTACCGAGGGTGAAAACCCATGGCTTGACTCGCTTAACCGGAGCGGTAAAAAACCTTTTCGGTTGTGTGGCTGGCTTGCATAAGGGGGAGTTGCATTTTCGCTTGCAGAGAGCGGATGTTTTTCAAGAGATGTTAATCGATCTGGCATTAACAGTTAAACCTGTTCTAACGATTGTAGATGGTGTCATGGCTATGGAAGGGGCTGGTCCTAGAAATGGAAGACAACGTTTTATGGGCTTAATTTTAGCGGGAGAGAACCTGTTCTCTGTGGATGCAGTAATCGCCAGACTGGTGGGTCTAAAGCCCTCAGAAGTACCATTACTAGCCTTAGCAGCTAAAAGAGGGATAAATGGAATTAAAGAGTCGGAGATTGAGCTTAAGGGGGAGAAAATTGAAGAGTTTATGATCCGTGATTTTGAGGTCCCCCCTTCGTCGGCAAAGATTGACCTCCATGTTCCTGACTGGGTGATTAGGCTTTTTCGGCGCTATCTTTCACCGTACCCTGTTATCCGTGAGAATTGTCAACAATGTTTGGTTTGCTTAGAAGCTTGTCCGGCTAAGGTGATTGCCTGCTCGCAAGGGAAAATCGAAATTGACGATCGGCATTGTATTCGCTGCTATTGTTGTCAGGAATTTTGTCCCCATAATGCGATTGAATTAAAAACATCTTTTTGGGGAAGGTTTCTTTAGAGGTTTTTCAACATTCTAGCTAGCCGAAGAAATTCATCCTTTTTTCTTTTTGCTAAGGCTAGATCGATCTCGGTCATGATTTTATTTCTTTTATCTTCGTTTTCTCCTTCAGCTAGCAGTAATTGGATTTCTAAATCAAGTTGTAGACTTTTGATTTTTTCCTCATCTAAAGGCAAAGGAATTTCTTCTACGACATCAAAAAAAGGTAAGCAACTGTTACGGCCAGGGAAATAAAGGGTTAAATAGAGATTGCTACTATATAAAGTCGAAAGATAATCTAAAATCGATTCGGTTTTTGTAATTATGGTCTCATAGGTTAAAAGAAGACAGGGAGGCATTCCCGTCCCTAAACTAGAAACGACAAGTAGTGGACGAAGAAAAGATCCTTTTTCAATAATTTTGATGTTATTTAGGGTTAAGTCTTGTTGTAGTATGGATAAAAGGACTTTTTGGGGAGTTTCCCCCCGGAATTCCCAATTATCCAAAAACCAATTGATAAATCTTTTTTTGGCAAGCGGACTGACCGTTGGTTTATTCACGAGGACACCTCCCTTAAACCCCTCCTAACTTGTAAACCCTTAACTATAAATTATAAATCGTCCACTCCTATAATAAAATCGGTTTTTTTCTGTAGTTTCTTTACTACAAAAGAGTATTTATTATATAAATATTACTTGTAAGACGATTTGATGAGAATGTTTGTTAATATTCTTAAGTTATCTTGGAGATTTTAATAGCGAGTATTTGCAAATGATAATTGAGTTATTGATCGGGCTCTAGCAACGAGGGTTAATCCGTGGTATAGTTAACGGGAGGAAACAAATGTTACTTAAGCTGTTCATATTATTTGTTGTTCTGCCAGTACTCGATTTGTGGCTGCTAATCAAGGTGGGTAAGGCGATTGGGACTTGGCCGGCAATTATTGTGATTTTGGGTACTGGCGTGTTCGGAGCGGGTTTGGTAAAGGTTCAAGGTTTGTTTCTCTTTAACAAAATACGGATTGAATTAATTCGAGGGAGGATGCCTACGCAAGAACTAATTAGTGGCTTATGTGTTTTAGTCGGTGGGATTTTACTAATAACTCCTGGGATCATAACGGATCTTGCTGGCTTGATCCTACTTATTCCTCCCACTCGCCTGCTAGTGGTGGAGGTCTTTGGTAGGTGGTTAAGGAAAAGATTCGAACTTGGTGATTTTTTTATTAATCATCTATCTAGAGGCAGGGAAAAAGCTGATGATGATGAATTCTAATCTTGTTAAGCCTCCAGTTTTGATCAGTGCTTGCTTATTAGGGAACAAATGTCGATATAATGGAAAAAGCTATGACTTACCTGCTTTTGTGGATAGTTTGCGACCATTTTTCGTAATTCCTGTTTGTCCAGAGATCTTAGGAGGGTTACCGATCCCAAGAGCGCCTTCAGAGATTAATAAAGGTGCGGGCGACGATGTCTGGGAGGGAAAAGCGCTAGTGATCGCAAAAAATGGCGCTGATTTTACTTCTGAGTTCAAAGCAGGCGCGCTAAAAACATTGGAACTAAGTAGAACACATGGCGCCATAATCGCTATTTTTAAGGAGAATAGCCCCTCGTGTGGTTGTACTAGAATCTATGATGGCTCCTTTAGTGGAAGATTAGTTCCTGGTCAGGGGGTAACGGTTTCCTTGCTTGAGAAAAATGGTATTAAAGTTATTTCGGAAAAAAATTGGCTGTTGGCAAGGGGAGATGAGTTTGTCCAGAAGATATAAATGGATTAAACGAATAGCTAGTCTTATAATTATTATTCTCTTTTTTATTATTATTAATGGATTTTTTCGGGAAAACCTGAGACTGTTGGATGAACGTAATTGGTGGCAGGATAAAACGTCTACTCTGGAAGGGTCTTTAAATAAGCTGAAAGAGAAAAATGAGGAATTACAACAGAAGATTGACCAGCTCCCAGCAGGACTAATCGTTAGTGAGCTCCAGGTTGAAGCAATCTCTTTTGTACCAGATGATGCCAGTCGGTTGGAATACAAATTATCTGTAACTGTTGAAAACACTGCGTCTATTTCGTCTCCAAGAGCAGATGGGCACATCCTCTTTTCCTTTCGGAATCCAGGAGGAGGTAACTTTTTTCGTACTTTATGGCGAGCGGTCGAGATTCCTTCCCTCAGACCCGGAGAAGTTAAAATGTTACAATTTTCAGGCAGAATTTCAGCCCAACCTCGAGAGGAGATGTTGATCATCATAAATATTGATAACCAGCCGGGGCTGGCTAAAGAAAGAATTTTTCTCCCGAGCTTACCTGTGAAAAAACACCCTCCTTTAGAGAAGAATAATGCTCACGATTAAATAAAACTTTACTTAAGAGCTTTATTCCCAAAAGCTGTTAAAAGGAGCTAACTAGGATGAAAAGACCTGATAAAGACCATTATTATCTTGATATTGCTTCAGTGGTGGCAAAGCGATCAACCTGCCTTCGTCGGCATTTTGGGGCTATTATTGTTAAAGATGATCAGATTATAAGTACTGGTTATGTTGGAGCGCCGAGAGGCAGTGTTAACTGTATTGATTTACATGATTGCCCGCGGGAAAAAGCAGGGATTCCTTCCGGAGAAAGGTATGAGCTTTGTCGTTCTGTTCATGCTGAGATGAATGCTATTATTCATGCTTCCCGCCAGGAGATGATTGGAGCAACGCTCTACTTGGCTTGCCTTAATCCAGATACTGGGGAGAGAGTAATCGGGGTTAGGCCATGTAAATTATGTACGAGAATGATTATTAATGCTGGTATTGAACTGGTAGTTACTGATGGGGCAGGAGAAGAGGTTATCCGTTACCTGGTAGCGAAGTGGGTTAAACAGGATCGGGGAGAATGGTTGGCGGATAACATTTCAGGATACTAGCGATGCAACTTTGCGGCTACTACGCCGTGAATGACAATAAAAAAATATTCTTCCGGAAGGAGAGATTTAGTTGTCTTATCGTATTACTTTAATCCCAGGAGATGGTACAGGTCCAGAACTAACTAAAGCTACAAGAAGGGTGCTTGATGCAACCGGTGTGAACATTGAATGGGAAATTCAACACGCCGGTGTCGATGTGATGGAGGAAAAAGGGACTCCCCTTCCTGATCAGGTCTTAGAATCCATTCGTCGGAACAAAGTGGCTTTGAAGGGACCAATCACTACGCCAATTGGGACTGGGTTTAGAAGCGTTAATGTTGCTCTTCGCCATGCGCTTAATCTCTATGCCTGTGTGCGTCCATGCAAGTCTTACTCAGGCGTTCGTTCTCGTTATTCAAAGGTGGACATTGTTTTAATCAGGGAGAATACAGAAGATCTGTACGCTGGGGTAGAGTTTGACGAGGGAACGCCGGAAGCTAAACGAATTATTGAAATGGCGCCTGTCGGTAAAATTAATGAAGCATCCGCAATCTCAATTAAAGCGATTTCCCGACAAGGCAGTGAACAGATCATCAGATATGCCTTTGAATATGCGAAAAAGCATGGGAGACGTAAGGTGACAGCGGTTGCTAAAGCGAATATTATGAAATATACTGATGGTCTCTTCTATCGAGTGGGAAGAGAAATTGCCAAAGAGTATGAGGGTGTTATTGAGTATAATCAGGTGTTGGTTGATGCGATCTGTATGCAACTGGTGCAACGCCCGGAAGACTTCGATGTTTTAGTTTTGCCTAATCTTTATGGGGATATTGTTTCCGATTTATGCGCTGGTCTTGTTGGGGGGCTAGGAGTGGCGCCAGGAGCGAATATTGGGACTGAGGTTGCTCTTTTTGAGCCAACTCATGGTTCTGCTCCTAAATATAAAGGGATGAATAAAGTCAATCCTACTGCGATGATCCTTTCTGGAATGTTAATGCTTAGATACTTAGGGGAGGAAAAAGCCGCTGATCGTTTAGAGAAGGCAGTTGCCGAAGTAATTCAGGAAGGTAAGGCTGTTACTTATGATCTGAAACTTGATCGGAAGGATCCAACGGCGGTAGGAACAAGCCAAATGGCGGATGCTATTATGGAAAAGTTAAGGCAATAAGATTAAAAAAAGGGTGGATGCATCCGTTTAATCCCCCCTGGCCAACTAAGGAGAATATCTTCTGTATCAGACCAGACTTCCAGCAACTTATGGTAAATTGAAGGCGGTAAGGAAGGATTAGCAGTAACGCTTTTGGGGGAAGAAACTTCAAGGATCCGGTAATGATGATTGTTTTTATAGACCCATAGTGGTGAGCTGGAGAGAAGTTCCACTTCGATCCCGGGTTGAAAAAGATTTTTACTAATGCGAAGTGTAATCATTAAACCATAATCACTATACTGCCAACGTTGATTTGAGAGGAAATTTCCTAAAGAATAAGCGAGGAAACAGGTTTTAAGGCGTTCGCTGAAGGGATCTTTGATTACTACAGCTTCAAGAGGCCTAATTACATGCACATGGCTGCCAAGGATAATATCGATTCCAAGATCAAACAGGCGGTAGCAGAGCTGTTGGTCAGCGATTGAGGGATAACGCTGGTATTCTTCTCCGGTATGTAAGGCCATAATGATCCCGTCTACTCCAGCTTGTCTTATTTGAGCAATCTCCCAGGCGAGCTTGGAGTAATCGAGGATATTCAGAGTCCATCTTTTACTAGTGGGAGGTTGGAGACCGTTGGTGAGAGTGGTGTAGGAGAAGAAGGCAAGTTTGAGACCGTTTATTTCTGCCAGGTAGTAAGGTTTTTGCCGGTCATGGTTGCGGCTGCCCGTAGCGGGTAGGTTAACAGCTTCCAAATAAGATAGGGTACTTTTGATCCCATTAACACCTTGATCGAGGGAGTGATTATGAGCGGTAAAGACCAAATCAAAACCAGCCCACTGGAGGGCTTCAGCAAGTTGATAGGGTGTGTTAAAGCGGGGGTAACCTGAAAACTTATTTTTTTCTGCAGTAAGAGAAGTTTCTAAGACCCCGACGGTAAAATCAGCCGCGCTTAACTGTTGCTTGATTTCTGAGAAAATTGTTCGAAAATCATATGTATTTTCCTCCGGAGAAAAAACGGAGTTGACCACAGGCATATGCATTACTAGATCTCCGACGGCAGTAAGAGTTATACTTGGTGGCGCGTGTCGATGGGAGGTCGTTGTAATGTTAGTTCCGGGCAGTGACAAGTTAAACCATAAGAAGTAAGCGATTAAAGGGAGTAGTTTGTAAATTTTAACTGGTTGGCTGGTTTTGTACATAAAGGAATCACTCCTGAACAATCGGTTTTCCCAGCTGTACATTAACCGGTTAAGAGTATAGTTTTTAGTTGGCGATATTTAAAGAACACCTATAATTTCTAATTCTGCTTACCATAATGAATTTCCTTTTTATCTTGAGGAAATTATAAGAAGAGCTCTAAATTGAAAAAGGCTTTTAAAGCCTTTTTTTCGTAGTAAAAAAGCAGATCTCATTTTAGCTCTCACCTTTCGCACCCTCAAAGTAAAAGTCAAGCCGAATTTAGTTTCTAAAAAACCGGATGTCAGTTAAAAGCCCAGGTAAATATAATTGAGCAAAATATAAATTATCTATTGACCAGTAGGATGAAGAGAGGTAGGGTAATGATGGATAAAGCGGTGGAGATGATAATAATCCGGGAGGCGAAGGAAGAATCGCCATTGTATTTCTGGGCAAAGATTGCTGTCATGGTAGCGGCGGGGGTTGCGGTGGAGAGCACACAGATGCCCCGAAGCATCGGTGTAAAGCGGAGCAGGTTGGTTGCGAGCAAAGATAACCAAGGTATAATTACTAGGCGCATGAGAGTGCCGTAATAAACAGCAAAACCGGGAAATATCTCTTTTAGTTTAATTTCTGCTAAGATTGAACCTATAATCATCATTGAGAGCGGGGTAGTCATTTCCCCGATTACCTCCAGAGCAGTATAGACCGGCCCTGGAATCTTTAAGGATAAGATAAAAGTGGTCATCCCAAGCAGAACTGCAATGAGACTTGGATTGAGAAATAATTTTTTGAGGGTGGCTCGATCTCGATTCCCCGTAAAGATCATCACCCCAATTGTCCAGAGAAAAACATTAAATCCCACCACAAAAATAGAACCATAAAAAACTCCGATTTTTCCGTAAATACTCTGTAATAAAGGGAATCCCATGAAACCGCAGTTGGAAAAAATAGTAGTAAAGAGGAGCACTTTTCTCATATTCTCCGGATATTGATTATAAATTAGCATTCCAATCAGAAGAGAAAAGGTATGTACAAAAAGGCTAAAAGCAAGAATCTTTCCAGCTGAGGCTAACATTTCGCTGGAATATTCAAATTGGAAAGAGGTAATAATCATCAAAGGAGCGGTAACATTAAGTAACAAGTCAGTTAATCCTTTTGCAAGACTAGTGGTTAGAACAGCTTTTTTCCGGGCAATGAAACCTATAATCAAAATAAAAAAGAGGGTTAGTACTTGGTTTATTACGATCTTGCTACTCATAATTCTCCTCCTATTGTTGGGGATAATAACTATTTTAAATCATACGCTAATGCTTATTAAGTTTATTGTACCATCCAGGTGGTAAAGGAAAGTTACGTTACTCTTGCTTTGTAGTAAAAATCTGTTCTCTCCTTATTTTACAGTATTTCATAGTTAACAAAAGGGCTTTCTATCTGTTTTATAGAAATCATAACTTGACTATTATTTTAGGATAAGGATTTTATTGCGGGGTGAGAAACTTGATCCAAATTTATCAAGAGATCATTAAGAAGAATCGCCAGAGAGAACAGGAGTTCCTTTCTGATTATGCTTGTAAAAGTCAGGATGGTTTGCGTTTTAACCCCCAGGTGGAAAAAATCCCAGATCCGGAGAATATTAGACAAGCTTTTTTCCATGATACAGATAAGATTATCCATTCCATGGCTTACACTCGGTATATTGATAAAACCCAGGTTTTCGCCTTATTTGAGAATGCTCACATTACCCACCGGGTACTTCATGTCCAGTTTGTTTCCAAAATCGCTAGAGTAATCGGTCGATGCTTGCGTTTAAATGAGGATTTAATTGAAGCGATCGCTCTTGGTCATGATCTGGGACATACCCCTTATGGACATGATGGTGAAAGGTTTCTTACTAAATTATGTGAAGAAGCGAACAAAGGTTATTTTTGTCACAATGCTCAGAGTGTTAGATTTCTAATGGAGCTCGAAGGTGGAGGCAAGGGCTTAAACCTAACACTTCAGGTTTTGGATGGGATTTTAACTCATAACGGAGAGATCGTTAACGAAAGGCTGATTCCGGATAGGGGAAAGACCTGGGCGCAGTTTTTACAAGAATATGAGAATTGTTTTAAAATTAAAGGTTATAGTAAAAAAATTTATCCAATGACCATGGAAGGTTGCGTGGTGAGGGTAGCCGATGTGATTGCCTATATAGGAAGGGATATTGAAGATGCGATTGTCGTCGACCTGATTAAACGTTCTGATCTTCCACCAAGCATCGTGAAGATCCTTGGTGATTCTAATGATAAAATTATTAATACTTTGGCCTTAGATGTCATTAACAACAGCTATGGACAGAGCTTTATTGCTTTCAGCAAGGAGATTTACCATGCTTTACTCGAGTTGAAACAGTTTAATTACGATCATATTTATTTTAACCCAAAAATAAAAACAGAAGAGCACAAAATACGACAGATCTTCCAACTGCTTTTTGATAAGTATGTTGAGGATATAAAGAAAGCGAATTATTCTTCTCCTGTTTTTCAACATTTTCTAAAAGCGATGGACGAAAATTATATCACTAATACTTCAATTGAACGGATGGTGACGGATTTCATTGCCGGAATGACGGACGATTTTTTCAATAAACAATTCAAAGAGGCGTTTTTTCCTAAAAGCTTTGGAATAAAAGTACAATAGGTATGGTAATGAGCTAATAAATAAAATATGGGTTGAAATTGCTCGACAAGCATCAAGGTGTTTTTTAAGTTATCTTCATTGATTGACTCGTGGCGAAAAAACAGAAAAAATTCCGGTACTACTAGGGCTTTTTGCGTTGAATATCCCGATACAATATATATAGCCTAATGTCAGTCAAACACTATATATTGTATTAGGAGCTTTTAAAAAGGTACAACACAAAAAGCTTTACTAGATTCAGCAATGACGTTAGGAGGTGATAGACCTGCGGAAAATAATTCATCTTGATATGGACGCTTTTTTTGCTGCTGTTGAACAGAGGGATCACCCTGCTTATCAAGGAAAACCGGTAATTGTCGGGGGTCTCCCTAACTCACGGGGAGTAGTCTCTACTTGTTCTTATGAGGCCAGAAGATATGGAGTTCATTCGGCGATGCCTTTACATGAAGCGAGAAGTCGGTGTCCCCATGGGATTTTCTTACCTGTGCGGATGAAGAAATATCAAGAGGTGTCGACAGAGATTATGAGTATCCTCCGAGACTATACCCCTTTGGTCGAACCACTTTCTTGCGATGAAGCTTTTATGGATGTTACTGGCTCGGAGATGTTATTTGGTCCAGCAGAGAAGATTGCTCGAGAGATCGTAGATCGAATTGAACTCGAACTAGGTTTATCAGCTTCCGTAGGGATTGCGTCAAATAAATTTCTAGCTAAAATTGGGTCAGATCTTAAAAAACCAAAGGGTTTTGTGGTTGTCAAGGCTGATGAGGCCCGTTCATTCTTGGCGCCTCTCCCCATCTCTAAGCTTTGGGGGGTAGGACCCAAAACTGGAGAGCAACTGAGAAAAATGGGTATCCAGACGATTGGCAATCTGCAAAACCTGCCAGTAGATATTATCCGGAGCAGTCTCGGCGAATTTGGAGAGCGCTTGCATTGTTTGTCGTTAGGAATTGATGACAGACCGGTTTCCCCTGGGGAAGAGGTAAAAAGTATTGGACATGAAACCACGTTTCAAAAGGATACAGATAACCGGGATTTTTTGGAACAAGTGCTATTAAGCCTCTGTGAACAGGTAGCCCGGCGGCTGCGGCAAAATTCTTTAGTAGGAAGGATTATTACCATTAAAATTAGAGATGCCGATTTTAAGACGATAACGAGAAGAAGCACTCTTTATCATCCCACCGATTTTGAGGAGATAATTTTCGAGACAGCGCGGCAGTTGGCGGAAGAAAATGAGTGGGGGCGGAAACGGGTGCGCTTAATTGGGGTAAATGTTTCGGGTTTACAAAAAAGCGGAACGGAACAACCGCCCCTTTTTGCTGAGGTTGAAAGGAAGGATTTACATCGTTTACACCAGACTGTTGATCAGATTAGAGATCGTTTTGGGGAACAAGCCATTACTAGGGGACGATTAATTAAAAAAAAGAAATAAAAAGATCATTTTAGGGTAATAAACATTACTCTCCTGGAGATCATAAATAGTCAAGAGTATTTTATAATCTCCGGGAAAGGTGGAGCAAAACTGAGGCAGGTTCAGGTTATTATACTAGTGATGCTATTTCTGGCGATGGGAGGGGTGGCGTCTGAACCTTCCGGCCAGTGGTCAATTCGGATCAATATCCCGGCTTGCTCTCTGGAGTTACTGCAAGATGGTGAAGTATGGCGCGAATTTCCGATTGCGGTGGGAAAAGCTACTACCCCTACCCCCGTGGGTGAATTTACGATTAGCAATATAATAAAAAATCCTACCTGGTATCCGGTAGGTAAACCACCGGTGCCGCCTGGGGCTGAAAACCCTCTAGGAGGCTACTGGTTAGGTCTTAGTATTGCTAGCTATGGCGTGCATGGCAATAATAATGTTTCTTCTATTGGTTATCCACAATCGAACGGGTGTATCCGGATGTTAAATAATGATCTACAAGTTCTTGTTGGGTTAGTGAGAGTGGGGACACCGGTAGAGATTGTTTATGAGACAGTTATTTTAAAGAATATTTTAGATAAAACATGGTTGACGATTTTTCCTGACATTTATCACCGGCAGACAGAGTTAAAAACGGCAATTTTAAGAAAAATTGACGAACACCCCCTTCTTTACCCTGTTCATTGGGAAGCTCTTTGGCAATTTATTGGAGGAAAAAGACCATTAGTGATTGAGGCGCCACAGAAACTCCCATTGTTGTTGGATGGTGTCGAATCTCAAAGTGCTGGTTTTATTTGGGGGGATAATGTTTTTCTTCCGTCAGAATTAACTGGTATATGGGGGGTAGAAAGTCACAAGAATTATTTAGAACTAACAGAATTTATGCGCTTATATGCAGGACAAGTCTATGGAATTTTCGATCAACAAGAGAAAAAAATAAGCCTTTATACGCTTCGGATTTATTGTAATGGGGACTTATTTCCAATTAGGGGTTGGTACCAAGATGAGCCTTTTCTGCCAATAAAACTAGTAACGTTTTTACAAGAAAAATTAATAACTATCTCTAGGATGTCTCCTCTAGAACGATCATCTTTCGCTGAAGGGGAAGAAGCTTGGGTTCCCTTATCGGTAATTAAAAGATGCTGGCCCCAGTTGATTGTAGAGTGGGATGCTTTAAATTGGATTCTTAGAATTGATTATTAGAAGAAGCTTGCTTTTTTGCCGGATTGTAAAAAGACCTTCGAACTAGTTCAAAGGTCTTTTGCTTTAAGGAATTAACTTTTGTGATCGCTTTAAATTTTACCACAAGAAAAATCTTTCATGCTTCTCTATTCACCCGGCTCTGATTTTCATGAGTAATTTATATGCGCTGATTTGCCGCTTGAAAACGAAAGGTTATCTTTCAATCCTTACATTAAACCTTGACCGAGAAGTTTCTCTAAGGCAATGGCAGCTAGTTCAATCTTAGCGTATTCTTTAATACGAGCGAAATCTCGGTCTAAGATCGCGCGACTTAAGTCTTTAGTAATCCCCAAGTAGCTGGAGAGGGCTGCGGATAGTCGATCCCGACCAATGGTATCAAGGTAAGCCCAGTCTTGAACGAGGATGGACTCGGCTTCCTCTGGGGTAAGACCAACCTGGAGCAGTTGGTTGTATAATTCCCCTTTAATACTCTCTTTGACTTGTTCCCAATCTCCTGCTAAGATTGAAGATATCTGTTCTGAAGTTAGACGTCCTTTAACCATTGCGCTTAGCCGACCGAGTAGATCATTTTTATTAACATCACCAAAAGATTTGATGATTGCCGGTTCATTATTGCGGTTAAAGAAGATGGTGACTTGATCACTTTTGATTAGCTCCTGGGCAGTGGTAGTAATGTTATTTCTAAAGACAATGGCTTCTGGCGGGACGAATGCAATCTGGATCTCGCCTTCATCCGGCTCTACAGTCAAAAGGTTAGAACCGGTTGGATTATCTAAAATTTTTCCCCGCACTGTATTGAGGTTGAGTAATTGTTCAATCATCCAGGCGGTATCTGCGCGGCTGGCTAACCGAGAAGGACGAAACTCCGGTTGAAAATAACCAGGGAGAATACCTAATCTAAAGGCCAGTTCAATCTGGTGAAAAGCCCAATAATCTTTCTCAAGATCAGGGAAAGAAGGAACAAAATCCATTGTATATTGCTCCTCTGCTGAGCCAATCTTCAGTAAGCGGGTAAGCATAGCAACAATCTCTGCTCGAGTAATTGGCGCTTCCGGTTTAAAAGTGCCGTCAGGGTATCCGGTTATAATTTGGTTATCCGCTAGAGCGGAAATATATGCTTTAGCCCAATGTTCTTTAGTGTCTGGAAATTGCCCTTTCTTATTAGAGGCTTGAAATTTATAAGCAACGGCCAGTGTTTTTGCTAATTCTGCACGGGTGATACTCTGATCCGGATGAAAGCTTCCATCCGGGTAGCCATTCAACACTCCTTTATCCACAAGGTTACTAATGCTATCTTCAGCCCAGTGTCCTTGTATATCTGAAGGCATGGCTTGAACAACAGGGGTCACGAGCAATAAAGTGAGAATGAAAAGAACATAAATTATCAGGCGATGACGTAGGGAAATCATGCTGCTCACTCCTTGGTTTGGCTTCTTTTATCTTTTTTATTCTCGTATTATAATGGGATTCCTTTATGTAAATGTTGGACTTGTTGGCAAGAAAAACAGGAGAAAAGGATTTTGCATCCAGACATGGAAATAATAAAAACGTAAGAAGGAGGAGAGATGATTTTGGCGAAAATTTTCACAGTATCGCAAGTTACATACTATTTAAAAAATCTGCTTGAAAAAGATCAAAGACTTCAGAATATATGGATTACAGGAGAAATCTCCAATTTTACCAGGCATTCATCGGGTCATATGTATTTTACGCTTAAAGATCAATCCTCCCGTTTGCGGGCAGTAATGTTTAAAGGAGAAAATCAATGGTTGAAATTTCAACCTCATGATGGATTAGAGGTACTGGTTTGTGGTCGGATTGCTGTTTACCAGAAGAATGGGGAATACCAGCTTTATGTGGACTTAATGGAGGCGGCAGGACTTGGTTCTTTATATTTGGCTTATGAGCAATTAAAAAACCGGCTGGCCCAGGAGGGTCTTTTTGATCAAGCCAAAAAGAAACCTTTACCCCAACTGGCTCAGAAGATTGGGGTTATCACTTCTCCTACCGGAGCTGCCGTCCGGGATATTATTAAAATATTACATCGTCGACATCCCCGGGTTGACATTCTACTCATTCCGGCTCAGGTTCAAGGGGAGGTCGCCCCGCAAAGTTTGGTGGAAGCAATTCAATTAGCTGGCAGGTTAAGGGAATTGGATTTGCTTATTATCGGGCGAGGGGGCGGTTCTGCCGAAGAATTATGGGCTTTTAACGATGAGGGGGTAGCACGGGCGATTGCCTCCTGTCCGATTCCGGTAATTTCAGGAGTAGGTCATGAAACTGACTTTACCATTGCTGATTTAGTGGCGGATTTACGCGCTCCTACTCCGTCCGGAGCTGCGGAATTAGCGGTGCCGGAGATCAAAGAATTACGAAAAAAGATTATGATGAGCGCAAAGAACCTAAAATTCTCTTTTTTCCGTGCTTGTGAGCGGAAACGGGCTCAACTTCTCAGATTAACAACCCATCCTGCTTTAAAACGTCCGGAACGTTGGTTGCTTTCCAGAAGGCAACAGGTGGATGAGGTTAAAGAAGAGTTACTTCGGTATATACAGACAACACTAGAAAAAAAGCGGAAATTGCTTCTGGTGGAACTGGGTAAGCTAGATGCCTTAAGTCCTTTATCAACTCTAGCTAGGGGTTATAGTATCTGCTACAAAGAAGAGGATGGCGCTTTGGTGCGCGATGCGAGCGAAGTTAATCCCGGAGAAAAAGTGAAGATTATTTTAAGCCGCGGACAGCTTTTATGCATGGTGGAAGAAGCTAAGAAGGAAGTGATGGGATGACGGAAAACCTGATGGAAAAAACCTTTGAGGAAGCCTTGGTTCGATTAGAAGAGATTATTAGGAAATTAGAAAATGGCGAGTTAAGTTTGGAAGAGAGTCTAAAACTATTTGAAGAAGGGATTGCTTTGGCGCGGCATTGTAACTTAAAGCTTGACGAAGCTCAGGGAAAGGTAGAGATGCTTCTTGGGATCGAAGACGGAGTAATTAGGACAGAGGAGTTTCAACCAGAGGAGGAATAACATTGGCTTTAACAGAACTTCAGTTCTATAAAGAAAAAATTGAAGAAGGTCTTAGTAATTATCTTCCAAGCATCTCATCGCTACCCAATATTCTTCATGAAGCCATGAGATATAGTGTTTGTGGAGGAGGAAAAAGAGTTAGAGGGATCTTAACCCTGCTAGCTAGTCAGGTCGTGGATGGGCCGTGGTCAGACGCGCTTCCAGCAGCTTGCGCTGTGGAGATGGTTCATTCTTATTCGCTAATCCATGATGATTTACCCTGCATGGATGATGATGCTCTTCGGCGGGGAAAACCGACTAACCATCGGGTATATGGGGAAGCGATTGCCTTATTGGCAGGAGATGCCTTATTAACGCAAGCAATCGGGACGATGGTATCTTACGTTCCAACCGGTCTAGAAACGTGTTATTGGAGAGCATTACGGGAACTAGTTAACGCTAGCAATACCCAAGGGATGATTGGAGGCCAGGTCTTAGACCTGGAAGCGGAAGGGAAAAAACTTAACCTGACAGAGCTAAAAGAAATACATAAACGGAAAACAGGGGCATTAATCAGAGCCGCTTTAAGAATGGGAGGAATTATTGGTGGCGGAGGGGAGACGGCGATTGAAGCGCTCTCAAACTACGGAGAAGCTCTTGGACTTGCTTTTCAAATTACAGATGATCTTTTAGATCAGGAAGCAAAGCCCATAGTATTAGGGAAAGCTGTGGGTAGCGACCTCAGAAATCAAAAATCTACCTATCCTGGGATCGTAGGAACTGATGAGTCTCACCGTCTGGCCGCTTTAGAAGTAGATAAAGCTTGTCGTGCTCTTCATCCTTTTGGGGAGAAGGGAAGATTGTTGTGGCGATTTGCCGAATACCTATTGCAAAGGGATCATTAATTACTATAGTGCATTGAGAAATTCTATTATTTTAAATCAGGAAAAGATGAAGGGGAAATAAAGTGGGCAAATTTTCAGACAATATAGTTTTTTGGAGCGCTTTTATCGCGTGGATTATTGCTCAGTTCTTAAAAGGTATTTTTGCCTTCTACAAATATAGAAAAATGGATTTTAGACGATTCGTGGGCGCAGGAGGAATGCCTAGTTCTCATTCGGCTTTTGTGTCGGCGCTAGCTACTGGGGTGGGGTTAAATGATGGTTGGGCTTCCACCACAACGGCGTTGGCTATTGTTTTTGCCTTGGTTGTGATGTATGATGCGGCTGGAGTTAGATTAGCCGCTAGTAAACAGGCGGCGACTTTGAATAAAATTGTTGATGAGCTGTTTGATGAGGGAGAGTTCCATCATGAACACCTCAAAGAACTTCTAGGCCATACTCCAGTGGAGGTAATTGTCGGTTCTTTATTGGGGATTGTCATTAGCTACTGGATGATTGGGTAACCTGCTTACCATAAAAAAATAATTTAAAATCTGTATTTTTTATGTTATAATATTCAATAATAGAAGATGGTGTAGTATCCTAGTCGGAAATCCGTTTCGAAGACGGGCCTAAAAATCCGTCACGGGCACATCGATGAAGTCCCTGGTGCTAGCCGCTGACGCCCAGTTGGGGGCGGTGCTGGGGGTTAAGGTAAAGGGGCGACCCACAAAGGCATGTGGGCATTGACCCCTTACCGTGGAGACCCAAGTACGTGGGAAAGCTTACGGGCCTAACTAC
>ENA-UOOK01000767-UOOK01000767.1-fermentation-metagenome-genome-assembly--contig:-NODE-767-length-42857-cov-8.998178_pt1 | contig 42857 bp, 42 predicted proteins | sample MGYA00245777_ERZ724023 | MGnify/ENA primary metagenome ERZ724023 (study PRJEB28704, sample SAMN03018312) | fermentation metagenome | biome: anthropogenic terrestrial biome; feature: soil; material...
CTCAGCAGGTAGAGCACATCCCTTTTAAGGATGGGGTCCTGGGTTCGAGCCCCAGCTGGATCACGGAGGCAGCGAAAGCTGCCTTTTTTGTTTCTGTCTGGCTCGAACCCGCCTGTGCTACAATGCTGAATTCTCCCGACAGCCTACGGCTATCGGGGTAAGCTTTGAGGGGGATCCTTTGCGCGTAGCGCATAAAGCATTGTAACACCCTGATGATACAAAAAAAGGCTGTCCCGGGGGGACAACCTTATGTGGTTTGAGGCTCAGCCTCCGTTACCTGGACAGCACCGGTATCTGCCTGCTGATTGACTCCTCCAGGGAGATAAGCGTCTCAGTACGCATCACACCGGTGATGGACTGAATCTTTTCTGTCAGTACCTCGCGCAAATGCTCGTTGTCACGGGTGTAGACCTTGATGAACAGAGAGTAATTGCCGGTAGTGTAATGACATTCAATAACTTCAGCAATATCCTTCAGTTTATTGATTACTTCCTTGTATTTACCCGGATTATCGAGGTAAAGCCCGACATAGGCACAGGTTCTGAATCCAACCATTATGGGATCAACCTTGAATTCGGACCCCTTTATCACACCTATCCTTATCAGCCTCTGGACTCTCTGATGGATTGCCGCACCAGATACGTTGCACTCACGCGCAACCTCAAGATACGGGATCCTCGCATTCTTGGTTATAATGTCCAAAATCTTTCTGTCCAGATTGTCAATTTGCAAATTTTCTACCATGATTACTTTCTATAATTTAGTCAACATACAAAATTCCGCACAAGAAGTTACAAATTTAAAGTAAATCCAGTTTAAATCCTATTTATTATCCCGGTAATTCTACAAACTGAATCCAATTCTTTTTCACCAAGGTATTTTTCGATTCCTTTTACAATTTCTACACCGGCACGGGGATTGATGAATGAGGCTGTTCCGACCTGCACTGCTGTAGCCCCGGCAATGATAAACTCAAGGGCGTCTTCTGCATTCATGATTCCACCCAGTCCGATCACCGGTATCTTCACAGCCCGGGCCACCTGCCATACCATCCTGAGAGCCACAGGTTTGATCGCAGGTCCTGACAATCCTCCCGTGATAGTGGAAAGCTTCGGTCTCATTGTCCTGACATCCACAGCCATACCAAGCAGGGTGTTAACAAGTGAGACAGCTTCGGCGCCCTCCTCCTCAGAAATGCGTGCAAATTCGGTAATGTCCGTGACGTTCGGCGAAAGTTTGACGATGAGGGTTTTATCATAAACCCTGCGTACAGCGGAGATGACTTCCCTGGCAGAGGCAGGATTTGTCCCGAAGATCATTCCGCCTTTTTTGACATTGGGGCATGATATGTTAAGTTCAATGGCAGCAATTGCACCAAGGCGGTTTATGCGTGCAGAGAGATTCACATAATCCTCAACGGTGTTGCCGTTTACATTGACAATCACATGTGTGTTATATTCAGCAAGGTGAGGATATATGTTTTTCTCAAAATAGTCGATTCCCTTGTTTTGTAGTCCTACGGCATTAAGCATACCCGAGGCTGTCTCCGCCATGCGTGGGTAGGGATTTCCTTCCCTGTGTTCCATGGTAGTGCCCTTGACGATGATGCCTCCGAGCTCAGACAGGTTAATGAAATCTTCAAGTTCTGATCCATAACCACAAGTGCCTGAAGCAAGGATGACCGGGTTGCGAAATTCCAGCGGTCCAATCTTTATCCTGAGGTCTGCCATTTGAGATGGTTTATGTTGAATACCGGACCCTCAGTGCAGGAACAGAGGTTGCCGGAGGTTGTTGGTACCACGCAGCACAGGCATATTCCCAGTCCGCATGCCATTAAATTTTCAAGTGACACCTCGCAGAAGATTTCCCTTTGCCGGCAAATAGCAGCCACGGCTTTCATCATCTGTTCGGGTCCGCAGCAGTAGACCCTGTCCCATTGCTGATTCCTGAACTCCGGGATATCAGTCACAAATCCCCTGTATCCCTGAGATCCATCCTCGGTAGCAAGATATACCGGTCCCAGTGCACTGAACTCATCGTGGTTGAGAATCCTGGACCTGTTGCGAAAACCGAACGCAAAATGAGGTTGTACGCCTGATTCAGTGATCTTCCTTCCAAGGTAGAGAAGAGGTGCCATACCACATCCGCCACCTGCCAGAAGGACTCTTTCACCCCTTACGGGAAGCGTAAAAGAATTGCCTAGCGGGTAAATGAGATTCAGCTTTTCACCAGGAGTGATCCGGGAGAGCTTTTCGGTACCAGGTCCGGCAATCTGAACCAGCAGGGAGAGGGTGTTTTCTTCCGGATCGAGGTCATGTACCGAGAGAGGACGGCGAAGGAAGGTGGATGGACTCTCAAGCACAAGGGCCTGAACGAACTGGCCAGGTTTAATCTCCGGCAGACCCTCTGAGGAATAAACCTTTATCACAAAGAAACCCTCTTTGAGTTTCCTGTTTTCGATAACCGTGAGATCTTCAATCCGCTTTTTCATCAGTCCTCCCTGACACAAAAATAGTCATTTTGAACTGAATCCGTCAGGATGGCCTATACTCAGTAAAAGTTTTATCTGAATAGAATAAAACGATTCTCAGGAGTTTCTTCGAACCATTTTCGGGTTCATTCCTGTCTGCCTGGAATACCTCTGCCACATCCTGCCGACTTCCATGAGCTTCCGGAATTTCCTCTTCAGCAGTCGTAATATCATGTTCAGCAAATACTTTGCTTTCTGCTGACCGGCTGCCTGGCATTTCATCATCAAACAGAGTAGGCTGTGATACGAGCTTATACATTGAACCTCGCCCAAACAGGAGCCATTCCGCTGAAAGAGAAGGGTACCTGTGCAGCATTTTAATCACGAAATCAAGACTGGGATTGTTTCTTCCTGAAAGAATATGTGAAATACCAGACGGCTGCACGCCAATTTCTTCTGCAAACTGCGCATAGCTTTTGTTTTCATTCTGCAGGAATACCTGTATTCGGTCTTTCATTATCAGAAATGGTTTTTACAAATGTAATGCTAATATGATTTACAGATGTCATTTAATTTTCATTACAAATGTAATTCCACGAATAATAAGAATTGTAATTTAATAGTGACGGTAAGGAATAATAGTAGGTTAAACAACCCATGTATTTGAATATATACTTGTGTTTAGATATGCTTAACAACTGATATATAATCATATAACTCATATTGAAGGTCCAATTCTAAATAGATTTGAGGCTTATTGCTTCGTAATGATGCACTCATACTTTAAATAGATTCTTTAAAACACTGATATATTGATTATTAATAAATATATTTAAAGATAGCAACTATTCTTTACATCAGTATTGGTTAATTCATTACAGTTGTAATTACATTTGTATACTTTCGACTTTCATTATATGTTTACATTTGTAATTCGAGCTTATTTTCCTTTTTATTATCAAAGTGTAATGGGTATCAGGTAATAAAATCCGGCCCGGAAGAATTAAGTGTCTGAGAATTGAATTTTTTGAACTCCTCCCTCCCTGTCGGGGGATTATTAAATCCTGGAAACATAATTTAAAACATATTTTTCAGAGGATTCTTTTAATTATCTTCATACACTTAATTGGTTACATCAACTTAAATTCTGTTTCCCGCAGTAACGACTGACATATGGTAAAAAGTAAGTTTTCCCTTGCCATTCATTGGCAGATTCTGATCATGCTGGCTCTGGGCGGATTATTCGGTTACTTCTTCCCTCATCTGACAAAATACACCAACTGGATAGGAGACGTTTTTCTGAGAGGACTGAATATGGTTATTGTGCCACTCATATTCTGTTCTATCATGACCGGTGTTGCAAGCGTGGGTACAGCCGAGAATCTTGGCCGGCTTGGGCTGAAAACTATGGGATATTATATTCTTTCCACCCTCCTGGCCATACTGACCGGATTCTTTTTTGTACAGATGATAAAACCGGGTATCGGGGCTGATCTGGGTTTGCAGGTGCCTGTTGAGGAGATATCAGCAGGCAAGGAGAGTTTCGGGGAGGTTCTTATAAACATTGTTCCGGTGAATATCATCAGGGCAATGTCAGAGGGTAACATGCTGGCAATCATCTTTTTTGCTATACTCGCGGGCTTCTTTGTGACACGTGTCGGTGAAAAATCACGGGTCCTTCTGGTCGATGTTGTCAATGCCATTCTTGATGTGATCATGAAGATCACCATGTTCGTCATCAGGTTCACCCCTCTGGGCGTATTCAGCATAATTGCAAAGGTGCTGTCGCAACAGATAAACAGCGGCAACCAGGTCGGTGAAATCATTGGCAGCATGGGAATTTATTTCCTCACAGTGCTGCTGGGGCTTGTGATTCAGGGATTTGTCACCCTTCCGCTGTTGGTTAAATTCATGGGAAGGGCTGATCCGATCAAACATATGAAGAACATGTCGACCGTCCTTCTGACAGCCTTTTCCACATCATCATCCAATGCTACCCTTCCGGTCACCATGGAAGCCGTTGAAACAAAGAATGGCGTATCAAATAAGATCACCAGTTTTACGATTCCGCTTGGAGCCACCATAAACATGAACGGAACGGCACTCTACGAGTGTGTGGCTGTAATGTTTATAGCGCAGGCCTACGGGATCGACCTGAGTTTCGGGCAGCAGATGGTGGTAATATTCACGGCTCTCCTGGCAGCCATAGGTTCGGCAGGGATTCCGATGGCCGGGCTGGTGATGATGGCTGTGGTGCTGAATGCCGTGGGACTTCCGCTTGAAGGAATAGGTCTGATACTTGCGGTAGACCGTATTCTTGACATGTTCCGTACTGCCATAAATGTCTACGGGGATACCTGTGGTGCGGTAATTATTGCCAAATCGGAAGGAGAAAAGCTGCTGGTTTAGGCAGTAGACAGTAGTGAATTACATTTCATTGCACATCAAAAAAATGCAAGCAATTAACACTATTGCCTATTGCCTATTGCCTACTGCCTGGATGATTATCATCCGCAGCTGCCGCCGCAGCCACTGCTCTTACTGCCGCATGAGGAGCATCCTCCGGATGAAGGTCCCATAAGCTCCTCAGAAGTTGCCTCGCGCACATTTACAACCTTTCCGGCAAAATGAAGGTCAGTTCCCGCAAGAGGATGATTGAAATCCATCTTCACAAATGCATCGCCGATCTCCACCACTACACCATTCATCCTGTTGCCCTGGGAATCCATCATTGGTACGGCGTTGCCAACATAACATATCTCACTTCTCAGAACACCTTCATCCTCGAATATATTCCTTGGCAGGCTTATAACCATCTCCTCACGCACTTCACCATAAGCATCGGCAGCAGCAAGCCTGAAATCAAATTCAGCCCCTTCTTCCAGTCCCGCCAGTTTTTCTTCAAATGCAGGCAGAAGACGGCCGGCACCAAAGACAAATGAAAGGGGAGCTGACTCTTCCACCGTCTCAATTACCCTTCCATCCTTATCACCCTCATGAAGTGTATATGCCAGGGAGGTAAATTTGTTGTTTTCAACTTTCATAACTATTTGATCTTATTTATATTCAACTAATTTATATCGATTAAAAATAGAATTCAATCCTTATCTCAGGAGTATCATAGATTTGATAATCATTTCCGGTAATGCTCCACAGAAAACTGATGTTCATGCTTGACCTTTTGCCTGTGCGTTGTGATAAACCTGCACCTGCCAGGAAGGTACCATGAAAAAATCGACCGTCAGCTTCAGGATCGGAAGTGAAAAAGGCACGTTGCAGGCTTAGTCCCTCATACTCACCATTAACAAAAATTCCGGTGTTTAGGCCAATCGGGATAATATTGTTCAGGTCCTGCACAAGTGTCAGTTGCAGCATTGCCCTTCCTCCGTAGATGGAGGTCCGGCCATATGGATCTTTGTAATACTGGAATGACGGTCCGGCCCCTACAGCCACCCTGGGAAGCAACCATATACCTGCCAGGGGTGCCACCTCGATGTTGGTAACCGTTCCGAACTGAAGGCCGAACGAACCTCCGAAAAAGAGCCGCTGATTAACCGGAGGTCTTTCCTCATCCGCATTCTCCTTCACCGGGATCTGTCCGGCCGCAGCAGCCGCCATCGCCAGACATAAAGCCAATGCCAGTATCTTCCTCATTGATGCAGTATCCTCATTTTGAGGCTACAAATAAAGTCAAAATTAAGTACATTTACGGTAGTTCTCCCTGGCAAAAAACAGAGGGTACATTTATAGCACTGACAATAAGATGAATATAGTAATAACAGGGGCATCGTCGGGCATAGGCCGGGAGACAGCCATCAGGCTCTCGCAGGAGCCAGTAAACAGAATATTTGCAATAGCCCGCAACAGGAAATCGCTCACAAGCCTGTCCGGGGCAGCTGGACATAATAATATCATTCCCGTGCCCATGGATGTCACCTCAGGGCGTTCGTCGCTCAGTGAGCTTAAAAAGAGGCTTGAAAGGGATGCGGGAAGTGTGGACATACTGATAAACAACGCAGGACATCTTGTAAACAAACCTTTTGAGGATCATACGGAGGCTGATATAGCTCAGTCCGTTTCTGTAAACTTCACCTCGGCAGCCAGGCTGACAGCGGAACTCCTGCCGTTAATGGTTCGGGGTTCTCATGTTGTGAATATTGGAAGCATGGGAGGTTTCCAGGGCAGCCTGAAGTTTCCGGGACTGGCATGGTACAGCGCCACCAAGGGTGCCCTGGCTGTGCTTACGGAATGCCTTGCAGCAGAATTTGCCGAAAGGGGCATCTCGTTCAACTGCCTGTGCCCCGGAGCGGTACAGACTGAGATGTTTCAGAAAGCGTTTCCGGGATTCAGCGCACCAGTATCGCCTTTCGATATGGCCGGATTCATAGCCGATTTCGCAGTTAACGGCAACAAGTTCTTCAATGGAAAGATCCTGCCGGTAGCGGTGTCCATTCCTTGAGGCGAAAGGCAGTAGGCAGTAGGCGGTAGGCAGTGGTGAAATTACTGCTAATCATACAGTTACTTAATCTATTGTCAACACTATTGCCTATTGCCTATTGCCTCTTGCCTATCCCTGGTATTCCTTGACAGAAATATGTCCGGTGATGGCCAGGTATCCATTAAAAGCCAAAGCCTTCAGCTCGTCTTCACCTGGATATACATAAACCGGGGCGATATGCTTCACCCTGCGGCTCACCCTCTCCACATGCGCATCGTCATATGCCAGTCCGCCTGTAAGTATTATGCAATCGACCTCCCCTGCCAGAACGGCTGACATGGCACCTATCTCCTTGGACGTCTGATAACTGCATCCTTCAACTATGAGAGCGGCATGTTCATCGCCATCAGCGGCCCGTTTTGTCGCCTCCTTGAAGCTGTTGGTTCCCAGGTAGGCCACCATACCACCCTTCCCGGCCAGCATGGAAGTCATTTCGGACAATGTATAATTTCCGCTGAAGCAGAGTTCGGAAAGCTGTAATGCCGGCAGTCCGCCGCTTCGTTCGGGAGAGTAAGGTCCGTCACCGTTAAGTGCATTGTTGACATCTATCACCCTTCCTTGACGGTGTGCCCCGACGCTGATGCCACCGCCCATATGCGCCACTATCAGGTTAAGGTCTTCATACTCCCTTCCGATTGTCGCAGCGTAAATCCTGGCCACGGCTTTCTGGTTCAGAGCGTGGAATATCGATCTCCTGGATATCAGCGGGTGCCCTGAAAGCCTGGCTATCGGCTCAAGCTCATCAACCACCACGGGATCAACAATATATGCCTTTGCTCCAGGGAGTTGTCTTACAACCATATCAGCAAGAAGCGCTCCGAGGTTACTGGCATGCTCGCCGTTTAATGCTTCTGAAAGATGCTTCTTCATCAGGTGATTAACCTCATAAATGCCTGATTCAATGGGATTCACCAGTCCTCCCCTGCCTACTACAGCTCCAATTCCCTTCAAATCTGCTTTTCCCTCCCTGAGCGCATCCATAATTACTCTGTACCTGAACGGCAACTGGTCCGTAACGGTGGAAAAGCCTTCCAGCTCTTCGGTGCTGTGTCTCAGTGTTTTCTCCATGAGTTTATCATTCTCCTCGTAGAGAGCAAACTTGGTGCTTGTTGAACCGGGATTAATAGCAAGTATAAGCTTATCCTTCATTATTATCATGTTTTCTGTGAGGCCATAAGGCATGCCAGGGCCACACAATAGTATTTTGACAGCTCGCTTTCGCTTCTTGACATCAGTACGACGGGTTTGGATGTGCCGCAGATCATTCCGGCCAGTTCTCCTCCGCCGAACAGCATCAGTCCCTTGTAGAACGGATTGCACGATTCCAGTGACGGAAAGAGCAGAATATCAGCATCACCGGCCAGGGGTGTGTCCACCCCCTTGATCCTGACGCTCTCAGGATCACATGCCAGGAAGAGATCAACCGGACCATCCATGATACAGTCCGGTATCTGTCCTCTCTCCGCCATCCTGCACATCTCCTGGTAATCGAGGGTATTCGGAAAATGGTCGCTCACCTTCTCTGATGCGCCAATCAGGGCAACCCGTGGTTTCTCAATCCCGAAACGGCGGGCCATCTCAACAGCATACCGGGCCATGGCGACCTTCTGGTCAAGGTCAGGGAAAGGTATTACTGCAGTGTCGGTGATAAACAGCAATTTATGATATGCTGGGATTTCAACTGCACATGCGTAACTCATTACGGTTTTGGGTGGCAGGAGGCCCTTTTCCCTGTCCATCACAGCCCTGAGGAACTTATCTGTGCCAACAAGGCCTTTCATGGCTACATCAGCCTCACTGTCCCGGGTAAGGGAGACAGCCAGTTCTGCAGCACTTTTTTCGTCAGGAGATTCAACCAGCGTAAAGCATTGGGGATCAGCTCCTGTCTCCTTACAGGTGGCAAGAATCTGTTCATGCCGGCCAATCATTATGGCTTCTGCAAATCCTTCTTTAACAGCCCTGTGGAGTGACCCGATAGTATTCGGATCCTGGGCCCAGGCGACGGCTATTCTCTTTTTAATTCCTGACGACCTGACGGTGTCAGCCATCTGCCTGAGGTTCGTGATCATGTTAATCTTTTCTTGATATGGCTGCCGCCAGTACAATACTGTAGTACTTTGCCTGGTCCGAGTCACTCCTCGAAGTCAGCACTATTGGTGCTGTAGCTCCGAGAATCACTGCCGCCACGCCGGCGTGGGCAAAAAAGACCATTGACTTATAGAGAACGTTGCCAACCTCGATATCAGGCATCAGCAGAAGGTCAGTATCACCTGCCACGTCACTCCTGATACCCTTGTGAATGGCGCTCTCAAGGCTGATTGCGTTGTCAAAGGCAAGCGGTCCGTCAATGAGGCAGTTCCTTATCTGGTCACGTTGGTTCATCTTCGAAAGGAGAGCCGCATCGAGCGTTGCCTGCATATTCTCACTTACCATCTCCACAGCTCCCAGCACAGCCACCTTTGGCATATCCACACCAAGCCTGTTGAGGCATGCAACGGAGTTGTTCACTATTGCTATCTTGTCCTGCAGGTTGGGCGCAATATTCATTGCCACGTCTGTCACGGCGATGAGTTTATGGTAAGCAGCCACCTCGAAGATTGCAAAATGAGAAAGCAGCGAGCCTGATCTCAATCCCCACTCTTTGTTAAGAACTCCCTTGAGAAGGTTTGAGGTACCCACCTTGCCCTTCATGAGTATGTCTGCCTGGTTACTGCGCACCATCCTGACAGCTATCTCGATAGCCATCTCTGAATCAGGCTCGTGCACCACCCTTACACCAGTCAGATCAAAATTATTCTGGGCTGCGATATTATGTATCGAGTCCTTGTCACCGACGAGTATGGGCTCAATAAAGCCATCATGTGCGGCCATGAGTACCGAGGAGAGTGAATTGTGATCCTGTGCGGCAGCCAGTACGAGTCGTCTTGCAGGCTTGTCTACAAGTAGTTGTTTGAGTTCGGAAAGATGCTTTAAAGCCATTATTCAGAAAGTTTAGTGAGTCTGTTTCTCAACTATAGCCTGTGTGTCTGAAGCAATTACCAGTTCCTCGTCAGTGGTAATCACCATCACTTTAACCTTCGATGAAGGCTTCGAGATCACCAGGTCTTTTCCCTTCACACCGTGGTTCACTTTCTCGTCAACCTCTATACCCATATACTCCATCCCGGTGCAGATCATTTTCCTTGCGTTGAAGTCGTTCTCTCCTACTCCTGCAGTAAAGATCAGCAGGTCAAGACCGTTCATTGCAGCAACATATGCGCCGATGAACTTCTTGATCTTGTAGGCATACATATTGAGCGCCAGCAGGGCTTTCGGGTTACCCTCATGGGCAGCCGTCTCAAGGTCGCGCATATCGGAGGAGAGCTGTGAAATGCCTGCAACACCACTCTTTTTATTAATCAGGTTGTTCACACCGCTCACGCTAAGCTCCTCTTTATCTGCCAGGTATAACAGTACGCCGGGATCTATCTCACCCGTGCGTGTACCCATGATCAGTCCGTCGACCGGGGTAAATCCCATCGATGTGTCTATCGACTTACCGTTTTCTATGGCGGTGATTGAAGCTCCGTTGCCAAGGTGGCAGGTAATGATCTTCGATTTTAAAAGATCCATGTCAAGTATTTTGCAAGCCTTTTCGGCTACGTACCTGTGGCTGGTTCCGTGGAACCCGTACTTCCGGATCCGGTATTTTTCATAATACTCATAGGGGATGGCGTACATGAATGCATAATCAGGCATTGTCTGGTGGAAAGAGGTGTCAAAAACCGCCACCTGGGGTATTCCTGGCAGCAGCTTCTCGCATGAGAGGATCCCCTTGAGGTGAGCGGGATTATGGAGTGGTGCCAGTTCAGCGCACTTTTCAATGTCGCGCTTGACATCGTTGTCAATCAGTACCGACTCCTTGAAGTTTTCACCTCCGTGTGCAACACGGTGCCCCACTGCTTTTATCTCAGAAATGTTCTTTATGACGCCATGCACCGGGTTTACCAGTGCATCCATCACCATGTTGATTCCGACGGTATGGTCGGGTATGTCAAGGACCACCTTATATGGATCCTTGCCGGTGGGTTTATGAGTAAGTATGCCATCTGTGATGCCGATCCTTTCCAGCAGTCCTTTCGCCAGTACCCTGGCGCTGTCCTGCATGTCGAAGAGCTGATACTTGATTGACGAGCTGCCGCAGTTGAGTACGAGAATATTCATGATTTCCTGGTTATTACTTGGTTAAGCCGGCTGCCTGGTTGGCGGTTATGGCGATTACGTTGATTATGTCACTGACTGAACAGCCCCTGGAGAGGTCGTTGATAGGCGCTGCCATGCCCTGAAGGACCGGGCCGATGGCCTGAGCGTGCGCCAGCCTCTCAACAAGCTTGTACGCGATGTTTCCGCACTCAAGGTTGGGAAAGACGAGGACGTTGGCCTTACCTGCGATCCTGCTGCCCGGGGCTTTCTTCTGGCCAATTGCTTCGATCAGGGCAGCATCTGCCTGGAGTTCACCCTCGAACAGGAATTCAGGAGCCATCTCCTTTGCCATCTTCGTTGCGCTGACCACCTTGTCAACCAGCGGGTGTTTTGCGCTGCCCATGGTGGAGAAGCTGAGGAGGGCGACCCTGGGCTCAACGCCTACGATTGTTTTCGTAGTGCGGGCAGTGGCCACTGCAATCTCGGCAAGTTCTTTGTCTGAAGGGTCAGGGTGAACTGCGCCGTCGGCGAAGACGATTATTCCGTCAGCACCGAACTCCTTGTCCTTCAGCATCATTATGAATGCTCCCGAAACCACCGAGATTCCCGGGGCAGTCTTTACAATCTGGAAGGCCGGCCTGAGAACGTCACCTGTCGTGTTCTTCGCACCTGCCACTTCACCATCGGCATCGCCGCATTTTATCATCATCACGCCCAGGTAGAGCGGATCTTCAATCAGTTTTGAAGCCTCATCAACTGTCAGTCCCTTGCTTTTGCGAAGCTCCACCATCGTATCAATATAATGCTTCTTCGCAGGGTGATCACGCGGATCGACTATCTGTGCCTTCCCGATATTCTTAAGACCAAACGAATCAGCCATCGCCTTTATCTCTGCGGGATTCCCCAGTAATGTTATTCGTGCAATCCCCTCTTCCAGCACCGCATCTGCTGCTTTAAGTGTCCTCTCTTCCGTTCCCTCAGGCAATACAATCATTTTGTCATGTCTTCTGGCATTCGTTTTGATCTGTTCAAGCAATTCCATTGGATATCAGTAATTTAGTTTGAATAATGTGTCGGGATAAAAGTACTAAAAAAGTGTAAGCCCGCAATAATCAACTACATGATTATAGTCAGTATTTTAAAAATTTAGCCTTTTTTTTTCGAAAACGTCTCAGTGGCCCTGCCGCGAAACCTTCAATTCCCTATTTTTGGGGCTGAATCTGGCAGATGGAGGAGCAACGAACATCCATAATAAAAAGACTGCTGACCCTTGGACTGGATGGTGAGGTACGCACTGACAGGAGTTCGAGGATTATGTATGCCACTGATGCCTCCATCTACAGGGAAGAGCCGCTTGCGGTGGTCTATCCGCGTCACATTGAGGATATTAAAAAGTTGCTGGCGTTTGCCGCCAAGCATCGGGTCGGTATTATCCCGAGAGCTGCGGGAACCTCACTGGCAGGACAGGTGGTGGGTTCGGGCATAGTGGCCGATCTCTCGCGCCATTTCAGTAAAATACTGGAGATAAACACCGGAGAAAGGTGGGTCAGGCTTGAGCCCGGGGTAGTTCCTGACGAGCTGAACGCTATTCTGCGGAGCCACGGACTTCTCTTCGGGCCGGAGACGTCGACCTCCAGCAGATGTAACCTGGGAGGCATGATCGGTAACAATGGCTGCGGCCTACATTCTGTTGTATATGGCTCAGTCAGGGATCATATTATTAGTGTTAATGCCCTGCTTCATGACGGATCTGAGGTTTTCTTCGGGGAACTCACCGGGGAGCAGTTCAGTCAGAAGTGCACCCTGCAAACTGCTGAGGGTGAAATCTACAGGGAGGTGGAAAGGATCATGTCAGATCCGGTTCACCGCGAGTCAATCATGGCCGGTTATCCTGAGAGGACCATCCCCCGCCGCAACACCGGCTATTCAATTGATGACCTTCTCCACAGCGAACCTTTCACTCCCGGCGCGGGCCGGAAGGTCAATCTTGCAAGGCTCATATGCGGATCGGAAGGTACCCTGGCCATAGTCACGGAGGTGAAGCTGGGGCTGGTACCGCTGCCTCCCCCGGTGAAGGCGCTGGCCTGCGTTCATCTGCGCAAGCGTAATGAAGCCTTCCGTGCCAACCTGATTGCTCTTAAATACCAGCCGTGGGCTGTGGAGCTGATGGACAGCAATATACTTAACCTGGCAGCTACCGTCGAGAGCCAGAAGCGGAACAGGTTCTTCATCGATGGTGACCCCGGGGCACTGCTTATAGTTGAGTTCTGTGCCGTAACCCGTAAGGAAATAACTGACACTGCATCAGCCATGGAAAGGGAGATGCGGAACGAGGGGCTGGGATACGCATTTCCCGTGGTCTGGGACGGTGATGTGAAGAAGGTCTGGAACCTCCGCAAGGCGGGACTCGGAATTCTGTCGAACATGCCTGGCGACACCAAGCCTATCTCTTTGATAGAGGACTGCGCCGTGGACGTAAACAGGCTGGGCGACTTCGTTGCTGACATAGAGGAGATGCTCGCCTCGTATGGCAAAGAGTCTGTATATCATGCACATATAGGTACCGGCGAATTGCATATCAGGCCACTCATCAATCTCAAGGATACCGGTGAGGTGAAGCTGTTGCGCACCATTGCTGAGGAGACGGCCCGGATAGTAAAAAAGTACAGGGGTTCAATGAGCGGCGAGCACGGCGACGGCAGGCTGCGTGGCGAGTTCATACCGCTGATAATCGGCGCTGAAAACTACGAGCTTAACAAGAGGATAAAAAGGGTTTTCGACCCGGATGGCATACTCAATCCCGGAAAGATAACGGACACCCCTCCAATGGACAGCTCGCTCAGGTATCTCCCTGGTAAGCCGACTCCGGAACTGACAACCTGGTATGATTTCTCCGCCAGCGGCGGTGTTATGCGCGCTGCCGAAAAATGTAACGGGTCGGGCGACTGCCGCAAGAGCAGCGTTATAGGAGGCACCATGTGTCCAAGCTATATGGCCACCGGTGACGAGCGGCTCACCACCCGCGCCCGGGCAAACATAATCAGGGAGATGCTGTATGCTGACAGGAGCAATCCGTGGGACAGCCGCGAGATATTTGAGATCGTCGATCTCTGTCTGGCCTGCAAGGGATGCCGCAGCGAATGTCCCTCAGGAGTGGATATCGCCAAACTGAAATCGGAATTTTTACAGCACTATAACGATGTCCATCCGCCGTCACTGCGTACACGGCTTATAGCTTCACTACCCGATATCTACAGCCTTTTCTCATTCATACCAGCCATCTTCAATTTCTTCGCGACCAACAAATTTACTGCACCGTTAATCAAGAATATGACAGGCATTGCTTCCTCCCGAAGTATCCCGGTGCTGGCGCCGATGACATTCAGGCGGTGGCTGAAGCGGAATCTGCCGGGACTCAATCCGGCCACTCCCACCGGTGAGGTCTGTTTGTTCGTGGATGAGTTTACCAACCACAATGACCTGGATGCCGGGAAGGCGGCAGCGCAATTGCTGACCGGCCTCGGGTACAGTATCACAATTGCCGGAAATGTTGCCAGTGCACGGACTTACATTTCCAAGGGATTTTTGCGTAAAGCCAGGAAGTTGATAACTAAAAATATACATGTTTTTGCCCCGCTGATCAGTGAAGCCCGTCCCCTCATAGGGATAGAGCCCTCGGCCATCCTCGGTTTCAGGGATGAGTTCCCGGATCTGGCCGGTGATGAGTTGCATTCTGAGGCTTTAAGACTGGCACAACACACATACACACTTGAGGAGTTCATTGCAAGAGAGTTCAGGGAAGGAAGGATCAGGCGCGAGATGTTCACCGATGAGCCTGCGGAGGTGCTGGTGCATGTCCACTGCCAGGAGAAGGCTATCACAACATCATTGCCGGTTCTGGCTGCGCTGGGCATGCCTGCAAACTATAATATAAAAGAGATTCCCTCCGGCTGTTGCGGTATGGCCGGGGCTTTCGGGTACGAGAAGGAGCATTATGAGCTGGCTCAGAAGGTGGGTGAACTGGTCCTGTTCCCCGATGTCAGGTCGGCCTCCGGCAAAACGATAATTTGTGCCCCCGGCACCAGCTGCCGCCACCATATCATGGATGGCACAGGCAGAACTGCGCTGCATCCGGCGGAAGTCCTTTTCGCTGCGCTCAGCAAAGGCAAGAGGCAATAGGCAAGAGTGTTGACAATTTGTGCCAGATGAGTATCAGGTATCGTAATTATTGAAAACCTCAATTCCCGCTAATGCCTGATGGCTTTTGCCTGATGCCTAAATCAGTTGAAACCGATCGGCATCCGGCAGGATGGGCATATCTTCCCGGTATTTGTCAAGCGTTTCCCGTGAAAGCAATGCAGAAACAACACCCTCTGTGCCGGGGTCAGGGGAAGCCAGTATCTCACCTTTCGGACCGATAATGGCAGAATCTCCGGTGTATGATGTTCCGTCGGGATTGACTCCTACACGGTTTACGCCAATAACATAACACTGATTCTCTATGGCCCGGGCCACCAGAAGAGCCTTCCAGACAGAGCTGCGTACCGCGGGCCAGTTGGCTGAATAGATAATAACATCGGTGTCGCCGAGGTTCCTTGACCAAACCGGGAAACGGAGATCATAGCAAACCTGAAGGTTAAAGTTGAACTCGCGGTAAGGTATTACAATACGCTTATTACCACGACTATATACTAAATGCTCCCCGCTCATTGTGTGGAGATGCCGCTTATCATAATAAGACAAATCTCCTTCCGGTGTTACGAAGACCAGGCGGTTATAAAACCTGTCCTGCTCGCCGATGATGACCGAACCGCAGAGGGCATAACCTCCGTCAGCGGCCCGCTCTTTCATCCACTTTACAGTAGGTCCGTCCATACTTTCAGCCAGGGGTGCCGGCTTCATTGTAAAACCGGTTGTGAACATCTCGGGAAGCACCACAATCCCGCTGCCAGGTGAGACAGCATCAAGCAGGGATGAGATATGTGCAAGGCTGGCATCCCTGTCTTCCCACATAAGTCCGCACTGTACTATTGTTGCTTTCATTGTTACAAAACTGTATATAAAGATATGAAGTAACCTTAATAAAACAGAACCTGTGGGCTTATGTTCAGGAGAAAGACCAACAGATACCCCATAAAACAAAAAACAGGCTCATGGCCTGTTCCTTGTTGTTTGTCAGTGTACTACTTTCCGGCATGTTCTGCCTGGTATTCCGTGAATATGGAGGTAATGAGCGGTTTGTAGTAGAGCCAGAAGAACCTCTTCGGGTCATCAGGCTTGTCGGAATAGAGAAAAGTTCTGGCCCCTTTCTGGATATTCTTAAGCCTGGCAGTCCAGAACGGTATATCATTATTTGCAAAATCGCCTGAGAAGTAGTAAGTTTTCTGTTTGAGAGGTTCCTGGGTAACTGCCGGGAAAACTGCCTGCAGGTCATTGACAGCCAGCAGTGTATCGCCGGATGGCGTTGTATTCAGCACGAATTCGGAAATGACTGTGTTCTTTCCCGGATCAATGACATCGAAGCTTTTGACAAAGGCAACTGTCTCGGGAAGCCCGAACCTATCAGCTGCCGGACCGGTTGTTCTGATGACCGGCAATGCTGAAGCAAGATGTTTACCTTCTTCCAGCACTATGATGCCGTTCTCCCTGAGCAGTACCACTCCGGGATTGGAGAAGGTCCATGGTTCACGGTACTGTTTACGGTACAGAGCCGGCATCCAGGAAGGAACGCCTTGTTGTGACACAGTATCGAGTGATTTATAATACTGGCCCATCCAGCCTTTTGAAGATATTCCAAGGAGCTCTTCGGTCTTGAATCTTTCAAGACCTGCGGTGGGATAGTCGAATGTATTGTATTCAACGAGAACCAGTTTGTCACGTTTTTTCATCTCCACCATGAGGAGATAATCGTTGTTGTTGAGTCCGCCGTAAAGCTTACGTGACCGGCGTGTCTTCTTTATCCCCTGGTACCAGTCATTGAAAAACACACCGTAAGTATCAGTGTAATAGAGGGCGTCATTGTTATCTGCCAGGTCAATCAGTTCAGTGAGGCGGAAGTCTTTTTTCCTGAACTGTTTCTCCCTCACAGGTCTGAGTGGTTCGAAGCCGTAATAATCCTTATTAGCCGAATAGCTGCCGCTCTTTTCTCCCCTGACAAATCTCGCGTTGGTAAGAACGTAAACAAATGAGCGGTGACCCAGTCTGTCAAGCGTCGGCACAGTCTTGTCAAGTATGACAACATCGACAGGTTTCTTTTCCTGGAAGGCCCATCTGATGAAGCTTACAGCCGGTATTAAGAGCAGTACTGCCAGAATTAATAATGTGATCAGTAGAGGTTTTTTCATAATTACCGGAATTTGATAATATCCTGTTACTAAACGGATTCTTGGAAGGTACAGTATGCGTGGTGTAAAAAATTAATGCCTAAAAGTAGCAATTAATTTCCTATCGGGAAAATATTTTATCTGAAAATGGCAAAAACCGTAACGGTTCAAGCGATTTTATGATAATTTGCACCTGTATTTGTGAAATTGCCATATGTTTTCAAATCAGCCACTTGCAGACAGGTTAAGACCACGGTCACTCGAGGAGTTTGCCGGGCAGGAGCATCTTGTAGGCAAGGAAGGTGTACTCAGGAAGGTCATTGAGTCCGGCAGCGTACCTTCTTTTATATTATGGGGCCCTCCCGGTGTCGGGAAGACCACCCTGGCAAGGATTGTGGCAAACAAGCTTGAGCGCTCATTCTTCCAGCTTAGTGCTGTGCACAGTGGTGTAAAGGAGGTGCGCGAAACGATAGAAAAGGCAAAGAGTCAACAGTTCTTCGGCAAGCCAAATCCCATTCTTTTCATAGACGAGATTCACCGTTTCAACAAGTCGCAGCAGGACTCACTGCTGGGTGCCGTGGAACAGGGAATTCTGACGCTTATAGGTGCAACAACTGAGAATCCCTCCTTTGAGGTAATCTCACCGCTCCTTTCAAGGTGTCAGGTGTATGTGCTTAAACCTCTTGATGACGAAACGCTCAGAAAGCTGATAGACAGGGCGGTTACAGATGATCATTATCTCTCGCAGTACAGAATAAGGGTTACCGAGTATGAGGCACTGATACGTATCAGCGGAGGTGATGCGCGCAAACTGTATAATGCGCTCGAGCTTACTGTCTCGCTTGAGGCTGAGAAAGGCAGTGAGGAAATTGTTGTCACTGATGATATGGTCCTTGGCCATGTACAGCAGAATCTTGCAATGTATGACAAGAACGGAGAACAGCATTATGATATCATCTCGGCATTTATCAAGTCGCTCCGGGGGTCAGACCCGAATGCTGCAGTATACTGGCTTGCAAGGATGGTGGAGGGTGGTGAGGATGTGAAGTTCATCGCCAGGCGTATGGTAATACTTGCAGCCGAGGACATCGGTCTTGCAAATCCCAATGCCCTGCTTCTTGCACAGGCATGCTTTAATGCAGTAAACCTTGTCGGCTGGCCAGAGTCGAAAATAATTCTCTCGGAAACAGCTGTTTACCTTGCCACATCGCCCAAGAGCAATGCGGCATACATGGCCATTGAGAATGCAATTGCTTCAGTCCGCCAGCATGGAGACCTTCCTGTTCCGCTCCACCTGAGAAATGCGCCTACGAGGCTCATGAAGGACCTGGGATATCATGAGGGATACAGATATGCTCATGATTTCGAGGACAACTTTGTCCAGGACAATTACCTGCCGGAGCAGATAACCGGTACAATCTTTTACGAACCGGGCAGGAATGCCCGTGAGCTTGAGATACGCAAGCAACTGGAAGCCCGTTGGCAAAAAATCTACAGTTACAACAAGGATAATAAATAAAATATTTAGTAAATTTATCTCATGAAAGTCAGTGAATTGAATATACCGTTACTTAAGCATTCTGACAGTGGTAACTTTCTATTGCTTGCCGGACCATGCGTGGTTGAGTCGGAGGAGATGACATTCCGTGTTGCTGGCGAGGTTGTGAAGCTGAGTGACAGGTACCGCATTCCACTGATATTCAAATCATCATACCGTAAGGCAAACCGGTCACGTCTTGATTCATTTACCGGAATCGGTGACGAGAAGGCGCTTGAAATACTGGCAGCGGTCAGGGAAAAGTATTCCGTACCGGTTGTTACTGACATTCACTCGCCTGAAGAAGCCCGAATGGCGGCTAATTTCGTGGATGTTATCCAGATACCCGCATTTCTGTGCAGGCAGACAGATCTCCTTGTCGCTGCCGCGGCTACCGGCAAGGTGGTAAATGTCAAGAAGGGACAATTTCTTTCCGGTTCCTCAATGCGTTTTGCTGCCGGGAAAATAAGGGAATCGGGCAATGAAAGGGTGATGCTCACCGAAAGGGGAAACTTCTTCGGATACAACGACCTGGTAGTAGATATGCGCAACATTCCGGTGATGAAGCAGACAGGTGCCCCGGTGATCATGGACATCACCCACTCACTGCAGCAGCCTAACCAGGAAGGCGGGGTATCCGGCGGACAGCCTGACATGATAGAGACCATCGGCAGGTGTGCCATTGCCGCCGGCGCTGATGGAATCTTCATTGAAACCCACCCTGAACCAGCTTCTGCACTTTCTGACGGAGCCAACATGCTGAGGCTGGATATGCTCGACAGCCTGCTTAATAAACTTACATTAATAAGAACTATAGTTAACTCTTTTTAATTAACAATAAATTAAATTATTATGAAAAAATCAATGGCTCTTCTGGCGATAATTATGGTGGCATCAGTCTGCAATGCCCAGTCGCTCGATGATATTGCAAACAAGTACTATGCAGCCAACGGGATCGAGAATCTTGAGAAGGCACAGACAATGTCGATGAAAGGCGTTGTCAGCCAGATGGGGATGGAATTGCCAATTACCATTATGGTCAAGAAGCCGAACAAGGTCAAAGTGATCCAGGAGTTCAACGGAATGGAGATCGTCATAGTTTTTGACGGTGAGAAGGGATATATGTTGAATCCGCTCACCGGAGCAACCGATCCGGTTGAACTGCCTGCCGAGCAGTTGAGCAGTGTACAGGAATACAACGTGTTCCGTGATTCTTTCATGGAGGCGTTCAAGTCCGGGAGGCTGAAACTGGAAGGTGAGGAAGCTGTGGAAGGTAAGCCGGCTTATAAGTTCACCGTCACAAGTGAATCAGGCACCACATCATACACATATCTCGACAAGGAGAGTTTCCTGCCTGTCAAGACTGAACAGACAGTCAGCCAGATGGGACAGGAGATGCTGGTTGAATCCTATATAAGGGAACGCAAAGAGTTCAACGGCGTCCAATTCGGGACAAAAATCGCTCAGTTCGTCGACGGATCTGAACTGGGAGGCATGACCTTCGAAACGATTGAATTTGACACCCCGATGGAAGATTCAGTGTTCAAATTGTAATTTCCGTATGGATTCTGGTGCACCAGGTCTGAGACATGGCGTTACCCGGACCAGATAATAACCTCCATATCAAAAAGATGCCACCCACACCGGGTGGCATCTTTTATTTCAAAGGCAGGCCTGTAAGCCGGGTTCTGTCGGGAGACGGTTCCTGCAAGAGGAGATTGCTCCCGGTCCGTCATTTATCTTGCCCCGTCATTGCTGACGTGGTCATACGACCTACCCCCCGGCTCGGGCGAGCAGCCCTCAGACGCCGGTATACATGGTCTTTCAACCCATCAGGTGTACGGCTCCCGGTGTCACCACCGGGACCGGTGAGCTCTTACCTCACCTTTTCACCATTGTCCGCCAGCTGGCGGACTGTTATTTTCTGTTACACTGCTATACCCTTTCGGATATCTTCCCGTTAGGAAGGATGGTGCTCTCTGTTGCCCGGACTTTCCTTCCCGACACAAGTGTCGGAACGACGGACCGGCCTGCCGGTGCAAAGATAATACTTTTAAACTGACCTGACCCTGTGGTCTGACTGCCCCGGTTTCCTCCCCCCCGCCAGTGATAAACAGCAGTTAATAACTTAACATCAGTACATGATTCGCCTGTTTTTCCTGTTTCAAAATTCACAAGGGAGTGATATTTATCATCAATTTCAACTCAAAACTGACGGTTCGATACCTTTACGCCCGTTTTTCAACCCCTATAAACCACAGAAATGAATAATCAGGCCCTGGTTCTGTTATTTCTTACAGGGGCCATATTTGTCGGACTGGTTCTTATCTTCTCCGGCATTGTGGCTCCCAGGTCATTTGCACCTCAGAAGTTTGACCCATATGAATGCGGTATACCCACCAAGGGTACCACCTGGCTTCAGTTCAATGTGGGCTATTACCTCTTTGCAATCCTCTTCCTGGTGTTTGACGTGGAGATAGTATTCCTGTTTCCCTGGGCAACGGTGATGAAGGAGATGGGCATGGTGGCCTTCATTGAGATTGTTGTATTTATCCTGGTTCTCGGGCTAGGGCTTGCCTATGCCTGGAAAAAACACGCTCTGACATGGGAATAAAAGGAATCAGGGATGAGGAATTCGGGGACAATGAGACCCTGAAGCAGCTGCAGGATTCAGGTGTGAATGTATTTCTCTCGACGATAGATGACGTCATAAACTGGGGCCGCCGCAACTCACTGTGGCCTCTCACTTTTGCAACCAGTTGCTGCGGTATCGAGATGATGGCCGCAGGTGCACCCCGTCATGATTTTGCGCGATTCGGGATGGAAGTATACCGGGCAAGCCCCAGGCAGGCCGATGTCATAGTCATTGCAGGGACAATCACAAACAAGATGGCACCGGTCCTTAAAATGCTTTATGATCAGATGTCAGAGCCCAAATATGTTGTGGCAATGGGTGCCTGCGCCATTTCCGGAGGACCATTTTACCTCAACTCCTATCATGTGGTCAAGGGTGTGGAGCATATTATACCGGTTGATGTATTCATCCCCGGATGCCCGCCACGCCCCGAAGCCCTTCTTTACGGCATGATGCAGCTACAGAGGAAGATAGGGACGGAGACAATCAAATCGCGCAGAAAACGGAGCAAGTCACACAATACCCAGCAATAATTAATATGGAAAATTCGCAGCTTGCCGCGCTGGCAGCAACAATTGCCCCGGATGCACAGGTTGTACAGGGGAAACAGTTTGTTGAGATAACACTCAGCCCCTCTGATCTGTTTGCTGTGGCAGAGAAGCTTAAGAGCAACAGTGAAACCGCCCTCGATATGCTTGTATCGGTGACCGGGATGGATTACGGCACCGAACTTGGCACTGTCTACCACCTCCGGTCAACCATTCACAAACATATGATTGTGCTCAAGACAAGGGTTACAGACCGTGAAAATCCTGAAATCGATTCACTCTGTGCACTCTGGCCTGCTGCTGATTTCCATGAAAGGGAGGCCTATGACCTGCTCGGAATCAGGTTTCGCAACCACCCTGACCTCAGGAGACTGTTTCTTGACAGCACATGGGGTTACCCGCTCAGAAAGGATTATAAAGACGACGTAAATATTCTTGCCAGGTAAACTATGGAAGAAGAAGTAAAAGCACCCGTACCGGAGCAGGAGGAATATGTAATCAACATGGGCCCCCAACACCCGTCAACGCACGGTGTGCTGAGGCTGGTGGTCTCGCTCAGGGGCGAGATAGTCCGGAACGTGGAACCGCATATCGGTTACATCCACCGTGGTATCGAGAAAATGTGCGAAAGCATAGCCTATCCCCAGATCATCCACCTCACAGACCGGATGGACTACCTTTCGGCCCACATCAACAATGAGGCAGTCTGCCTCACCGTGGAAAAAGCCCTCGGTATCGAAGTCTCTGACCGGGTAAAGGTTATCCGGACGATCCTGAGCGAGCTTACAAGGATTCAGTCGCACCAGCTCTTCTGGGCCACCTTCGGGATGGACCTTGGAGGCCTGACATGCTTTTTCTACGGCCTTCGTGACAGGGAAATGGTCCTTGACATTTTCGAGGAGACCTGCGGCGGAAGAATGATTGTGAGCTACAACTGCCCGGGCGGCCTCATGAATGACATCCACCCCAACTTCCAGAAGAGGACAAAAGAGTTCATCAAGTACTTCAGGGAGACCCTTCCCGAGTATGACAGGCTCCTTACCGGGAACGTCATCTTCCAGGAGCGCCTTAAGAATATTGGCACTGTAACCCGCGAACAGGCAATCGCATGGGGACTGACTGGGCCTGTGGGAAGGGCCTCGGGGTTTTCGTGCGACGTAAGGAAGCACAATCCATACAGCGCCTATGACAGGGTCACCTTCAATGAGATACTTTACAATGAAGGTGATTCATTCCACAGATACAAGGTGAGGATGGACGAGATGTGGGAGTCGATGAACATCATTGAACAGCTGATAGACAACATCCCTGAAGGCTCATACGCCGAAAAGATGAAACCTGTGATCAAGCTGCCGGAGGGTGAATACTTCCAGAGCGTGGAGACAGCAAGGGGCGAGCTTGGCGTTTATATCGTCAGCGACGGCAACAAGAACCCATACAGGGTCAAGTTCCGCTCGCCCAACTTCGTTCATCTGGCCCCTCTGAACCTTATGTCAAAGGGCGCCAAGATTGCTGACCTGGTGGCCATCAACGGTTCTCTTGACCTCATTATTCCGGATATTGACAGGTAGAACAATTCAAGGAGACTACATATGGAGTTCAGTATATACGACTTTTCATCATTCACCGCCTGGATAGACAGCAGCCTGAGGGCATCAATGTCACCCGGCTGGGCTGTAGCGGTTGAGATGATCCTTATCGGGATAGCCATTCTGATATTCTATGCCATAGTCGGGCTCTTCCTCGTTTACGCCGAGAGAAAGGTCTGCGCACTGATGCAGAACCGTCTGGGTCCCAACCGGGTGGGCCCCGGCGGCGTCTTCCAGACCATAGCTGACCTGGTCAAGCTCCTGTTCGTTGAACTGGTGCCTATAAAGAATGCTGACAGGGTTCTTTTCAACCTTGCGCCGTTCATTGTAATCGTTGCCTCCTTCATGGCAATAGGCGCGATCCCCTTTGCGAAGGGGCTGCAGGCAATAGACCTTAACATAGGCGTCTTTTACCTGATGGCCATCTCATCAATGGGGGTCATCGGGGTGCTGCTGGCCGGCTGGGCGAGCAACAACAAGTACTCGCTCATCGGCGCAATGAGGAGCGGCGCACAGATCGTCAGCTACGAACTGTCAGTGGGCCTTGCCCTGGTAACGATGGTGGTTCTTGCCGGAACGATGCAGCTGTCGGAAATCATTGAAGGACAGAGATGGGGATGGTTCATCTTCAAGGGACATATCCCGGCTGTGATAGCATTTGTGATTTACATTATCGCTGGAACCGCCGAGACCAACAGGGGTCCGTTTGACCTGGCCGAAGCCGAATCTGAGCTCACAGCAGGCTACCATACCGAGTACTCCGGGATCAAGTTTGCATTTTTCTTCCTGGCAGAGTACATGAATATGTTCATTGTAGCAGCAATAGCAGCCACTGTATTCTTCGGAGGCTGGATGCCGTTCCATGTCTACGGCTGGGACGGATTCAACGCGGTGATGGACTTTATTCCTCCGTTTGTCTGGTTCCTTGCCAAGACTTTCGGCGTTGTATTCCTCATGATGTGGCTCAAATGGACATTCCCGAGGCTCAGGATTGACCAGCTACTTACCCTGGAATGGAAATACCTTCTTCCCATTAACATATTTAACCTCCTTCTTATGGCATTCCTGGTGCTTACGGGACTGCACTGGTAGGAAGACATAAACAGTGACACACAGACAATGAACAGTTTCACAGGATATTTCAGGGGTATATTCAACGGACTCAGGTCGCTGCTGCAGGGATTGGGTGTTACGGGAAAATACTTCTTCAAGCCCGGCACAACAGTCACGCAGCAGTACCCGGACAACCGGAAGGATCTGAAGATGTTTGACATGTTCAAGGGTGAGGTCATTATGCCTCACAACGATAAGAATGAACACAAGTGCACCGGATGCGGCATTTGTGAGATCAACTGCCCCAACGGCTCGATAGAAATCATATCTGCAACAATCGTCAACGAAGACGGCAGGAAGCAGAGGATCATAGACAAGCATATTTACCACCTGGGAATGTGCACCTTCTGCGGCCTCTGCATCAAGGCGTGCCCGTCAAAGGCGATTGAATTCGGTCAGGAGTTTGAACATGCCGTCTTTGACCGCAGGAAACTTACGAAGGTGCTCAATCAGCCCGGTTCCAAAATCATGAAAGGAGTGGAATAAATGGAAGCAAAACAGATAATGTTCGCAATATTTGCTCTGGTAATAGTTGTGTTTTCCGTCCTTACTGTGACGAGCCGGAGGATACTGCGTGCTGCGGTATCACTTCTGATGGTGCTTATTGCCACGGCAGGCCTCTACTTTCTGCTGAGCTACCAGTTTATGGCTGCAGTGCAGCTGACACTCTATGCCGGCGGCATCGTGGTGCTGATAATCTTCTCAATACTGCTTACCAGCCAGATCAGCCACAAATTTGAGCGTATAGAGACGAAAAAGGCTTTATTCTCTGCACTGGCTGCCGTTGCCGGGGCAGTGGTGGTCATTACAACGATACTCAACCATTCATTCTCCGCTGACTCCGCTGCAGCAGCAGAGGTAGACATGCATCTCATCGGCCACAGCCTGCTTGAGACAGGTCGTGACGGTTATGTTCTCCCGTTTGAAGTGATCTCGGTACTGCTGGTGGCAGCAATGATCGGGGCCATAGTGATTGCCAAGAAGGGCAGCCCGCACAAAGATGAACCCGCCAAATAAAACACGATAATGATTATGAATTCAGGAATACCACTGGAGTTTTACCTCGTTCTTGCCACGGTAATGTTCTTTACCGGAATTTACGGTTTTCTTACCAGGAGGAATCTGATAACCATGTTAATGTCAGTGGAGCTTATCCTCAACTCCGTAAATATCAATTTCATGGCATTCAACAGGTTTCTTTTCCCCGGGAAACTTGAAGGTCATTTCTTCAGCCTTTTCGTCATTGCCGTGGCAGCAGCGGAAGCGGCCGTTGCAATAGCCATTATCATCAACATTTACAGGAGATTTACAACCATAAATGTTGAGGATGTCAACCAAATGAAATACTGATAACAGTAAAGAAATGATGACTGATTTCGGATATACAACCTGGATACTGATAATTCCCTTTGTCACATTCCTGATACTGAGCCTGTTCGGCATGAAGCTGAAAGGACTTCCCGCCGGTCTGACAGGCACTGTTGCTCTCGGGTTGGTGACTTTCCTCTCCTACTTTACAGCAATAACTTACTTCACCGGAGGCGGCATCTCAGGCGGTAGCTTTCAGAAGATAGTAGCTGCAAACGCAGTCTGGCTTAACCTTTCAGACCATCTGCACATTGATATGGGTGTTCTCCTTGACCCAATCTCGGTTATGATGCTTGTCGTAATCAGCACTGTGTCATTCATGGTCCACATATACAGCCTTGGATACATGAAAGGAGAAAAAGGATTTGAACGCTACTATGCCTTCCTCTCTCTCTTCACCTTCTCAATGATGGGCCTGGTGGTTGCCACCAATATCTTTCAGATGTACATATTCTGGGAGCTGGTGGGAGTTTCATCATACCTCCTTATCGGCTTTTATTATGACCGACCCAGTGCCGTTGCAGCCTCAAAAAAGGCCTTTATTGTCACAAGGTTCGCAGATATGGGATTCCTGGTGGGGATACTATTACTGTCATTTACGACAAAAACCTTTGATTTTGTGACTCTTACTGATATCAACGGGCCTGCGATAGCCAGCAAAGGCGGGGCAGTTTTCCTGGGGATGTCTCTGATGACATGGTCAATGATCTTCATTTTCATGGGCGGTGCAGGTAAATCTGCAATGTTTCCGCTGCACATATGGCTTCCTGATGCCATGGAGGGTCCGACACCTGTCTCGGCCCTCATCCATGCCGCAACAATGGTTGTGGCAGGAGTATTCCTGGTGGCCAGGATGTTCCCGGTTTACTATTTTGCTGCACCCGAAGCCCTGCAAATTATTGCATGGGTGGGTGCTGTTTCATCGCTGTTTGCGGCAATAATTGCTCTTACCCAGACTGATATCAAGAGGGTCCTCGCCTACTCTACCATATCACAGATCGGTTACATGATCTTCAGCCTCGGGGTGTCAGGCTACGGCGGTCACGACGGACTTGGATTCATGGCTTCAAACTGGCATCTTTTCAACCATGCAATGTTCAAGGCACTGCTCTTCCTGGGTGCAGGCTCGGTGATACATGCCGTGCACAGCAATGACATGAAGGATATGGGAGGACTCAGGCGTTACATGCCTGTCACAAACATTACCTTCCTGATTGCATGCCTTACAATTGCAGGTGTGCCTCCCCTCTCCGGCTTCTTCAGCAAGGATGAGATACTGACTGCCGCTCTTCATCACAACAAGATTCTCTTCGCAATTGAATATGCCGTTGCAGGACTGACAGCCTTCTACATGTTCAGGCTTTATTTCTCTGTATTCCATGGCGTTGACAGACACTATCATCATACTCCCCATGAATCTCCTGCAACCATGACGGTTCCGCTTGTAATACTGGCTGCCGGATCTGTCTTTGCGGGATTTCTTCCCTTCAGCAGCCTTGTCACCTCGGATGGTGTTCCCTTCGAGTCACACATTGAGTGGGGTGTGGCTATACCCTCGGTGGCCATCGGCCTTCTGGGCATCGGCCTCGCATGGGTGATGTACAGAAAGGAGACAACCCTGCCTGACCGGATGACATCACTGTTCAGGCACAGTTATAAGTGGGCATACAACAAGTTCTACATAGATGAAGTCTATATCTTCATTACAAAGAAGGTGATATTCAGGCATATCTCCCACCCGGTTGCATGGTTTGACAGGCATATTGTTGATGGCACCATGAACGGAATCGCCTATGTGACACAGTCAGTATCATCCATGATAAAGGGATTGCAGTCGGGCCAGCTTCAGAAATACGGGTATGTCTTCATCTCCGGGGTAATTGCCCTTGTAATAGCCTTTATTTACCTGGTAAAGTAGTAACAACAAGCAGAAATAAATAAGACATCATGAATATTCTATCCTGGCTGGTAATAATTCCGCTGCTGACAATAACCGGAATCCTGCTTGTAAAAGATGCCCGGCAGACAAAGATTGTCTCTGCAATTGGCATGGGGATCCAGCTTATAGTTGCCTTCGTCATTGTGTTCATGTACATCAGCCTCCGTAAGAGCGGCAACACTGATGAAATGGTGCTGATGAGCAGCTTTGAATGGTTTAAGAGCCTCAATATTTACTATACAGTCGGTGTTGACGGCATCTCCGTGGCGATGATCGCCCTTACGGCCGTAGTTGTATTTGCAGGGATCTTTGCATCATGGGAAATGGAAGACCTGAAGAAGGAGTTCTTCATCTCGCTTATCCTTCTTGCTACCGGTGTGTTCGGCTTTTTCATCTCGCTTGACCTGTTCACGATGTTCCTCTTCTACGAGGTGGCAGTGATCCCGATGTACATCCTTATCGGTATCTGGGGCAGCGGCCCGAAGGAGTACTCAGCCATGAAGCTGACACTGATGCTTATGGGCGGATCTGCCCTCCTTATGGTGGGCCTTTTCGGGATATATTTCAACTCCGCTCCCGACGGTGGTGAACTCACCTTCAACATACTCGAGATATCAAAGATCACTATTCCCATAGAGGCACAGAGGTGGTTTTTCCCCTTCACATTTGTAGGATTTGGTGTACTGGGAGCTCTGTTCCCGCTTCACACCTGGTCACCTGACGGTCATTCTTCAGCCCCTACTGCAGTATCAATGCTTCATGCCGGCGTACTGATGAAACTCGGAGGCTACGGTGCATTCAGGGTTGCAATGTTCCTGATGCCCGAGGCAGCATCGGAGATGGCCTGGATATTCATAATACTTACCACAATCAGTGTTGTTTACGGCGCCTTCGGCGCGATTGTCCAGAAGGACCTCAAATACATAAACGCCTACTCCTCGGTGAGTCACTGCGGGATGGTGCTCTTTGCGGTTCTGATGATGAACCGCACCGCGATGACCGGTGCTGTCATCCAGATGATCTCCCACGGACTGATGACGGCACTCTTCTTTGCACTGATAGGCATGATATACGGAAGAACACATACCAGGATGATCAACGAGATGGGCGGGCTGATGAAGGTGATACCATTCCTTGGCGTGGCTTATGTAATAGCAGGTCTTGCCTCACTGGGACTGCCGGGTCTCAGCGGTTTCGTCGCCGAAATGAATATTTTCTTCGGTGCATTTGAACATCCCGACACCTTCCACAGGGTGGCAACAATAATTGCTATTTCATCAATAGTGATCACGGCAGTTTACATTCTGAGAGTCGTGGCCATCCTGCTGCTGGGGCCGATCAGGGACAACCACTACATCAGCCTCGGCGATGCAAAATGGTATGAAAAACTGTCCCTGCTGACACTTATTGCCGGAATAGTATACATAGGCATAGCCCCGCTGGGACTCTCGAACATCATCCGTGAAAGTCTGCTGCCGATAATAGACAAGATATTGTAAAACAACCATATACAGGAATATCCTTAAACCTGCAGAAATGAATCCTGAAAGCTTTATGATAATGCGCCACGAGCTGGTTCTGACCCTTGCCTTTGTTTTCATACTGGTAGCAGAGGTTTTTACCGGCGAGAGGAACAAGGAAAAGATAAAGAGCATAGCAGTAGCACTGTTCGCCATAGTGACCGCCGCCGGATTCCTGCCGGCAGCAACGGGCTCGCTATTCGGCGGCATGTACGAGGCAAGCGGTACCACAACCCTCATGAAGAATATCCTGAACATAGGAACGCTGATAGTACTCATCCAGTCATATACGTGGCTTGGAAGGCCTGAAAACAGGGACAGGATCCATGAGTATTTCCTGCTTTTGATCTCAACGCTGATCGGGATGAATTTCATGATATCATCAGGACACTTCCTGATGTTTTATCTCGGGATAGAACTGGCAACAATTCCTCTGGCAGCCCTCGCGGCCTATGACAGGTATCAGAACAGGTCAGCCGAGGCAGGGATAAAACTGATACTCATTTCAACCCTCTCCTCAGGCATTCTTCTTTTCGGCCTTTCAATGATCTACGGGGTAACCGGTTCACTTTATTTCCCTGAAGTGGCAGCAAAACTGACCTCTGTACCCCTGGTGATCATGGGCTTCATCTTCTTCTTTGCAGGAATGGGTTTCAAGATGTCACTCGTTCCGTTCCATCTCTGGACCGCAGACGTTTACGAAGGCGCCCCTGTAAATGTAACATCTTATCTTTCTGTGATCAGCAAGGGTGCTGCAGCCTTCATATTCATCATCATCCTTTTCAGGGTGTTCCCGGTTATCTCCATGACCTGGGAGAAGGTGATATGGGTTATAGCAGTAATGACGATAACCATAGGTAACCTGTTCGCCCTCAGGCAGAAAAACATGAAGAGATTTCTCGCCTTTTCCTCCATTGCACAGGCCGGTTTCTTCCTTTTGGGATTTATCGGCGGGAACAGGCTCGGGATGACCACCGTCATCTATTATGCCCTTATCTACATCTTTTCCAACCTGGCTGCATTCGGCGTGGTGTCGGTAATTGCCGAGAAGACCGGAAAGGAGAACATGGATGACTATGACGGGCTCTACAGGACCAACCCTGGCCTGAGCATCACGCTGATGCTTGCAATGTTTTCACTCGCAGGCATTCCACCGGTGGCAGGGTTCTTCGGAAAGTTCTTTCTATTTGTGGCTGCTGCCGAAAAAGGGTTCTATGTACTGGTGACTATCGCCGTACTTAATACAATCATAGCACTATACTATTACCTGCTTGTTGTCAAGGCGATGTTCATCAACAAGAGCGAGGCACCGATTGCATCATTCAGGAGCGATTTCATGCAGAAGCTGGGGCTTGCAATATGTATCGCAGGTATAGTCGTGACCGGATTTGCAAGCGGCCTCTTCGAAATGATCAGAAACTTAAGCTACGGCATCTAAACATGGAAGAATCATGGCATCACTTACTTCTGCAAAACATATAACCGGCGAGATAGACGGCATCAGGTGCACAATTATTGAGAGCAATGTCCCGAAAGCCAGGATGGAATTCCTGAAGGAACTCATGACCTGCAACAGGCTTGAGGTCATGGTCAGGGAGGAGGCGCGGACCGATGAGACGTCAGAGCCTTTTTATACCATCGGCGTGACCAATCTTGTCTTCAATCCGGTCTATGCCATCTATGAGCGCACCTTGCACAAGCCCGATGGCACTGTTGTCACCCCGGCATGGTACAGACAGCTTGGAGGTGATACGGAAGTGCCTTACTACATGTATGGAAAGACGCTGATCGTTGACCTGTACGAGTAGGTCCTGCCCGGGTTTACCACATCGGGGCTTCTGAACCTGAACCGCCAAAAACCGCGGTTTTAACTGGCTTTCCCACCATCACGAAAACATGTACCTGTTTCTGCTGTCATAGGTCATGGCTGATGTACACCATATTTGCTACTTCCTGATTGTCACTATGGTAGCGCCATTATAGCCATACCTGGCGAAGGGTGCGTCATGGCAGGTGCAGGAAGGATAGCCAGCCGCGACGACGGCACGTAATGCCTCCCTCAGCCTGCCGCTGCCGGCGCCGTGAATGAAGATTATCTCCTTCTCTCCTGCTCTCATGGCGCTGTTCAGTTCACCCCTAACCCGCGCAAGCTGGCGGTCAAGGGTTTCCGGGCCTGTATGACCTGACGGCAGGTGAAGGTCTACTTCCCTGGCCGCCCTTCCGGAACTTCCCGGACTGGAAGAGTTACCTGGCCCTGATACCCCGGCCTGCCTGCCACCCTGTGCATTCCTGCTGTTCCGTCTCCTTTTCATGATTGGTCAACTGATCTCAAAATTAGCTATTTTTGCCCGTCCGGAAAAGACTGTAAGGAGCCCGGGCCCTGATGGAGGCTCCTGGTGCGCTCTTCCGGTGAGAAAATGAAAAACAACTTCGGAAACATACGGATAGCTGACTACACCTACGACCTGCCCCCTGAGAGGATAGCCAGGTATCCTCTTCCGGAAAGGGACCGGTCAAAGCTGCTGGTGTGGGACGGCTGTAACATCAGCGATCATATTTTCAGTGAGTTTCCCGCTCTTGCCGGCTGTGAGAGCCTGCTTGTCTTCAACAACACCAGGGTCATACGCGCCCGGCTGATATTCAGGAAAGAGAGCGGTGCCGCAGTTGAAGTATTCTGTCTTGAACCGCACAACCCTGTAGAATTCTCAATGAACCTGGCATCAGACGGACCCGTTGAATGGAAGTGCCTTGTCGGCAACCTGAAAAGGTGGAAGCATGGGATGCTTGAGTCGCGCTTCGTACATGATGGAAGGGAATGTACCCTCAGCGCGGAAAGGACCGGCACTGCCGGTGACACCATTATTGTAAAATTCAGATGGAATGAGAGCACTCTCTCCTTTGCCGGTGTATTAGAGTGCCTGGGCCATATGCCCATACCTCCCTATCTCGACAGGGATGACGAGGAGAGTGACGTTTCAACATACCAGACCACATACGCACGCATAAACGGGTCAGTGGCTGCCCCTACTGCCGGACTCCATTTTACGCCTTCAGTGCTTGCCGGACTTGATTCTGCAGGCATTGAACGGGCGGAGGTGACTCTTCATGTCAGTGCCGGAACGTTCAGGCCGGTGAAATCAGAGCTGATCTGTGACCATATGATGCACAGCGAGCACTTTTTTGTCTCAAAACAGACGTTGGAACGCCTCAGAGGCAGAAAAATAACTGCGGTGGGCACTACCACCGTCCGCACCCTCGAGAGCCTCTACTGGCTCGGATTGAGCCTTTTTGAAGGCATGGGATCCAAAGACGGAATCCTCTCCGTCTCACAATGGGAACCTTATGAAAAGGAGGGTGAAATTGATACAGCTGTTGCAATTGACTGCCTCCTGGCTGAACTGGAAAGGAGCGGCAGAGATACACTGGAGGCCCGCACTGACATCATAATTGTTCCAGGTTACAGGTTCAGGATGGTCAGCAGCATGCTGACAAACTTCCACCAGCCACACAGTACCCTGCTGCTGCTGGTTGCTGCCTTTGCCGGGGAGACCTGGAGAAAACTATATGACCATGCCCTGGCCTCCGGCTACCGTTTCCTGAGTTACGGCGACAGCATGCTGCTCGCTCCCCGAAACTGAATCACCACGGGCTTTATTAAAGCGGGAAGAAAAAGCAGATAAAACATTTGCAGATATGTAAAGTATGCTTTACATTTGTTGCTGTATAGTTTACATCGTATGGAACTGGGAAATAACATCAGACGCCTTCGTTTTGACAACAGGGAGATGTCTCAGGAGGAGCTTGCAGCAGCGGTAGGTGTTACAAGGCAGACTATTCATGCCATTGAAAAGGGGAAGTTCATTCCGTCAACTTTACTGGCATTCAAAATCGCAGGATTTTTCGGCAAGAATGTGGAGGAAGTATTCCATATCACAGATAACCATGGAAAGAAATAATGTCCATGAGTCTAAACTGACACATTTATGAGAAAGTTGATCAATCTTCCGGAGCCGGACAACCGGCTCAAAACATCGCTGATTACAACGCTGGTATTACTGATCCTGTCATCAATGTGGATCTTTTATGACCTGTATGCATATCTCGGGATGAGGGCAAATCCGGTGCCTGAAGAGTTTCCTGATAACGGACTGGGTATCGGGATTATCATCCGGTTAGTTCTTTACGCCTCATTTGCGTTCATGATGTTCTATGCATTTAAAAGCGGACTGAAAACCAGCACATTGACAGTGATTTGTGTCCTGACAGGCGTTGTTTCAGGAATCGCGGTCGTACTTGACTGGGCAGCGCTGGTGGATATCTATCATGATTACCGTGGCGCGGGCGGTTGCAGTATGGAGTGGACCTGGTTATTCATTTCACTCGCTTTTCAGCTGATCTTTTGCATTACAGGTCTCATGCTTGTCTTTAACCTGATGAAAGGGAAGGCTATCGCCGCCACATCTGTAAAACCGGTTATTAATGAAGCGTTTTATGAGATCACCCAGTATGTAGGAATTCTGTGTGGCCTGGCAGGATTGACTTTTACTGTTTTTGCCGATATTTCCCTTCACGAATGGGCATCAAGGAACTGGCTGATAAATCTTATCCTGTTTTACTGCCTGGTGATCATTCTGCCCTGGCTGCTGATGGTAATCAGCTGGCTTTTGAAGTTTGCGCGGCGGGTTGAATTGAGCATGTACGATGAAAAGCAAAAACATGATCTTGAACTGTCAGGACTGACAGCGTGGCTGGTATCAATCCCCGTGATGGCAGTTGTCTTTCTTTTCGACTATCCTGAACCAGGATCTGCAACAGGATTCCTCTGGTTGCCGTATTACCTTTTTTCCACGTTGTTTATTTTCTCCCTGTCCCTGTTGCTGAGATTCAGGAAGGGTTGATAATCTACTTGTTTTCTGCCATCATATTTTTCAGTCTGTCTGCAAATTGCACGATGTCATCTGAAGTTGTATCCCAGCTTGTCATAAGCCGGTATTCAGAGGTCTGTTCATTCCATGGATAGAAAAAGTACTCCCTGCTCAGCAGTGCGGCGACCCTGTCTGGCATGATCACAAAAACACCGTTGGCCTCAACCTTCTGCGTGATCTTAATTCCGCTGATCTCCTTCAGCCTTCTCTGCAGGTCCCGTGCCATCCTGTTTGAATGTGAGGCGCACTCCTTCCATAGTCCGCCTGACAGATAGGCGATATACTGTGCGGCGATGAACCGCATTTTTGAAGCCAGTTGCATCCCCTGCTTCCTGAGGTATTTGAATCCATCGGAGAGTCCTGGTTTCAGGAAGCATACCGCCTCACCGTACATCATGCCGTTCTTGGTTCCTCCGAAAGAGAGAATATCCACTCCTGCATCGGTTGTGAATGCCCTGAAGGGCAAATCCAGAGTAACTGCAGCATTGGCAATGCGGGCGCCGTCCATGTGAAGCAGCAGGCCATTCTCGTGGGCGTAACCTGCAAGCGCCTTCACCTCCTCTGGTGTATAGACTGTGCCCATCTCTGTAGCCTGCGATATGGAGATCACCCTGGGCTGGCTATGGTGTTCAAAATCAAATCCGTGCATATGCCTGGCGAGCATCTCGGGCTTCAGTTTTCCATCCGGTGTATCAACCGAAAGCACCTTGCATCCGGCAAATTTTTCAGGAGCGCCACACTCGTCAGTCTCTATATGGGCAGTATGTGCTGTTATGACAGAGTTCCATGATTTCATCACCCCTGCCAGTCCAAGTACGTTGGCACCAGTGCCCGTAAAGACAAAATAGACCTCTGTTTCAGGTCCAAGTTCCTTTCTTAATAGCTCTCTGGCGGTTTCAGTGAACGGATCGTCACCATAGCCCACCACATGTCCCCTGTTGACGCGCAGCAATTCTTTCATCACCGCGGGATGTACACCTGAGTTATTGTCGCTTGCAAAGCCTCTTTTAAGTACCGGATCACTCATAAATGTGTTGTTTTAAGGTTGCCGCAATTTAGTCAAAAGCAACCTCCCGGCCAATGTTCTTTAGCTATCTTTACATTTTGATCCGGACATGACACGATACTTCATTTTTCTCTCCTTCAGGGGTACGGCATACAATGGCTGGCAGATCCAACCCGGCAAACATACTGTTCAGGGTGTTCTCACGAAGGCGCTCAGCACGGTCCTGTCATCGCAGATAACGGTCACTGGGGCCGGACGGACTGACACCGGGGTACATGCCTCTTTTTTCTGTGCACATTTTGATACCGTGCGCAATGACCTTGACAGTGACGGGCAACTTCTTTACAATCTTAACGGCATACTTCCTGATGACATAGCGGTCAACAGGATAATGAAGGTGAAACCTGATGCCAATGCCAGGTTTGATGCCATTTCACGAACATATCAGTATACTGTGACCAGGGCAAAAGATCCCTTCTGTTCTGACACTGCATGGCTGCTTTACTGGCAGCTTGACATCGGGAAGATGAATGAGGCTGCAGCGATACTGCTGAAGCACAACGACTTCACCAGCTTTTGCCGGCTGCACGGCAGCAATAAGACCAATATATGCAGAGTGACGCATGCACAATGGGATATTGAAGCGGATAAGCTCATTTTCACCATCACTGCCGACAGGTTCCTCAGGAACATGGTCAGGGCCGTGGTCGGAACCCTTATCCCGGCTGGGCGAGGAAAGCTGACACTGAATGACTTCGAAGCAATTCTCCGTGGAAAAAACCGGGGTCTGGCCGGGCAGTCTGCCCCTGCACACGGACTGTCACTGACGGCAATCGGTTATCCGGAGGAAATATTTATTTGATTTTCAGGTGTCAGGGAAAGGTTGACGGCAGGCTGCCGGAAGCAGAAAGACCTTCAGAGGTTCGTATGTAATTTCTCATTCTTCATCATTCCATATCTCCCAGGCCAGCCCGGCCTGGATAAGGAACATCTCCTCCCCGTTGACAGTGATGCATCCGTGCTCCTCTCCCATTGCGAGGAATGCTGTCACAGGAGGATTATATACGAGATCAAACAGCAACTGACCTTCCCTCAGGCAACTGTAGTCAATAGCTGGTAAGGATTCTGTGTCAGGTGCCATGCCAACAGGCGTGGTATTGATAATAATTCCTGCTTCGCTGATCATATATCCTGGCAGATCATCGTAGGTATAACCTCCCCTGACCGGCTTGCGTGATACTGGTATAGCGATGATATTCAAATCAATAAGAGTATACATTACACTCTTTGCCGCACCCCCTGTTCCAAGCACCAGGGCGCTGTCAGGAAGGGTATCCAGGTTACCGAGAAGTGATTCCCTGAAGGCAGGTGCGTCTGTGTTATATCCCTTAAGCCAGGCCTTCCCGCCGCGGCGGGTGACCTTTACGGTGTTAACGGCACCAATTTCAGAAGCGACCGGATCAATCTCATCCAGGTAATCCATCACCTTAACCTTCCAGGGGATGGTGACGTTAAATCCACAGAGGTCCGGTTCGTGGTTGAGCAGGTCAGGAAGCATGCTTATTTCCGGCAGCTCGTACTTGCGGTAAGCATGATCAGTAAGGTGTTCCCTTTGGAATTTTTCAGTGAAATGCTTCTGAGAAAATGAATGTCCGAGCGGAAATCCTATGATTCCGAAGAGTTTCATTTCATGTTGTCCGGCAGGAAGCTGAAAAAGGTATCACTTCTCAGTCCCAGCCTGAGTGACTCAAGTGCGATTATCTCATTCGGGGCTATGTTTCCGAGATTGACATTGGCTCCAAAGTTGGTAATGAACCAGGCCTGTTGCTGTTTCAGTGGCGCTTCCCACAGAACATTGTTAAAACCAATCTCATTTGAGATGGTGTTTATAAGATCCTTGTTCACTGAGCCGTCATCATTATAGATGCCTATTGTGCCCGATTCGCGCGCCTCAGCGATAACCTTTACGGAACCGGCGTCAAGTTCAGCCTTCATCATCTCCACCCACTGGGAGGGGGTATAAATAATATTTTTCTTTTTCGATCCAACCTCGGATATCACCGTGAACTCCTTCGAGAGCTTCCTGATATACTGAAGTTTATCGTTATGATCGAACTCATAGGAGCCATCTGAGATCTCAACCATTTTCACGCCCGCATTCTTCAGCAGGTCAACGTATTCGCTGTAAAGACCCCTGATGATGAATGCCTCGAAGAGAGTCCCTCCGAAATAGACTGTCATCCCTGCATCATGATAGGTCTTTATTTTTCTGTCAACGCCCGGAGTAATAACTGATGTTCCGAACCCAAGCTTCACAAAATCGACATATCCGCTGCCCACTTCAGCAAAGTCTTCAGCCTCCCGCAGGCTGAGGCCCTTGTCCATTACCATTGTAAGCCCATCTTTCCTCGGTTTGGAAGGTCTCTCCGGAATGTGTGTCAGCAGTTGTCTCGCTTGTTTCATATCTTAATTGGTTTTTTTGAAAAGTCGTCTCATTGCATTCGTCAGCTTCTCCTCCGGAAGAAGTACGGAGTATTCTTCAAGGAGTTCATTGTCAAGTCTTATTGCCCTGACAAGGTTGCGGGTAGCCTCGGTCATATTTCCTGTATGAAGATACGCCGATGCAAGGAGGAAATATATTCCGGGCAGGTCCCCGCTTATCTTCGCTGCTTTTTTCAGCATGCGGATGGCGCCGCGGTAGGCACCGGTCATCATAATCACTATCCCTGTCTCAATCCATGACTCATCATAGTAGCCGTCAATGATCAGTGATTCAATATAGCATCTGACTGCCTCCCTGATGTTTCCGTTCATGATATGAGCCTTGCCAAGGGAGAACCAGTAATCGGGGTTTTCCGGATCAAGTTCGATTGCTTTCTTCAGGGGTGTTATGCTTTCAGCCGGCCTGTTGCGCGAGAGTGACAGCAGTCCGAGGCCGTACCAGGGATCAGGAAAATCAGGGGTGATATCAATGGCCTCGGCATAGTACTTTCGTGCCATGGCCTCATCACCCGTCTTGTCATAGCACTCGGCAAGATATGTCAGCCCCTCGAGACTGTCAGGCTCCTCCTCCACGAACTGGCGGTAGACATCCATTGCCTCGTCATATTTTTCCAGGTTGCTGAGGATGTTTGCCTTGTTGAAGAGAGCGAATGTGTTTTCGGGGTTCAGGGCGAGGGCATAGTCATATGCTTCGATCGATTTGCCATAATCGCCTGTCTTATTGTAAATTATGCCAAGATTATACCAGGCACTGTCAGAATATGGGTCCTCATCCAGGTACAGGTTATAGTATTTTATGCTTGTCCGGTGGTCACCCTTCTTGTCATAGGCATATGCAAGGTCATAGAGATGAGCCGGGAAATCTGGTTCAAGTTCAGCAAGCCTGTGGAGGTAGGGAATCATTTCCTCGTGGAAATTGAGGTTCTGCAGGACCGAGGTGATGCTGTAAAGAATATTTTCCTGGTCTTCCGAATCGGTTTCCAGGGCAAGGTCGAATACCTTGCGTGCCCCGGTGATGTCACCCAGCATTGCCAGTGCAGTGGCCTTGCAAAGGTAAATATCACAGTTTCCGGGTTCAATGTTTTCGAGCCGTTTGGCTATGGTAAGCGCCTCGGTGGCTCTTCCCTTTTCAAGCAGCACGCGGGCTTTCCTGATGAGTATGGGAACTGAATTGGGATGAAGTTCACATGCCAGTGAGGTAGCCTCAAAGGCGTGGACAGGATTATTACCCTCCAGGTAATAGTCTATAATAGTTTCAAACTCATTGACATCGAAATAACAGGTCTCCTTATTCTTCCGCATCCTCTCAAACCGGAGAATCACCTCGTCCAACTCACTGTCGTGCACAAAACCGGATCTTTCTTCTTCCATCTCCCCAAAAAATATTCTGCAAATTTAACATAAAATTGGTTCGGTCAGCCCGGACCGGTCATCAATTATCAACAGGTGCCTGTTTTTATAAACATGATAAACAGGTATTTGTAAAAAAAATAATTGTCTGACGCAACCTTCCCATGCCGGATTTCATCTTACAATTGAGTTCAGAAGCTTACCCTCAAACCAAATATTACCCTAGAATTAACCTGAATTCTACCTTCTGAAACCGGGCCTCAGGTCCGGTTTTTTTCTTATATGGATCCGGAAGTCAACTCTGCCTCAAACGAATACAGGCCGGTGCCTGGAAAAAACCTTAAGTTCGAAAGCTTTTTCATGATTCTCTCCTCTGACAGGAGAAACGGCAAGGGTAGATATGACCTCTATTTCACAGGCATCAGCCTGCCTTAGGTCTCCCGGACAATCAATCCAAACTGACTGATAATCACCGGTTCAGAATAGCAGAATTCCTTTCGCAGGTGCTTATTTCCTGAAGGCCAGCAGGGTGTTCAGCAGCAGTGATACTCTGGTCATGGGCCCTACACCTCCGGGAACCGGGGTTATCCATGAGCACCGGGGTGCAACGTTTTCAAAATCAACATCGCCCTTCAGTCTCCATCCTGATTTGGTATCAGGGGCCTCTACACGTGTTGTGCCAACATCTATGACCACTGCTCCTTCCTTCACCATGTCAGCTGTTATGAATCCCGGCTTCCCTATTGCCGCGATGATTATATCCGCCCTTCTGACAATCTCTGCAATGTTTCGTGAACGGCTGTGAACGAGGGTAACGGTTGCATCGACACCTTTCTGAGACAGGAGTATGCTCACCGGACGGCCTACGATGTTACTGCGGCCCACCACAACACATTCAGCGCCCTTCAGGGGAATGTTGTAACGTTTCAGCAGCTCCATTATACCGGCAGGAGTTGCCGAAACAAACGATGGGAGTCCGGCAGCCATCCTGCCCACATTCACCGGGTGGAATCCGTCAACATCCTTATCAGGGCTTATGGTCTCAATTACCTTGCCTTCAGAGATATGGTCAGGAAGTGGCAGTTGCACGATCAGCCCGTCGAGTTCAGGGTCAGCATTCAGTTCCCTGACCTTGTCGAGCAGATCCTCCTCACTCACGGTTGCCGGCATCCTGATGAGTGTGGACCTGAAACCTACCTCCTCGCAGTCCTTAACCTTGTGGGAGACGTAAGTCACGCTTCCGCCGTCATTGCCGACAAGGATAGCTGCCAGATGGGGTACACGACGGCCTGAGTTCTTTATCTCTGACACCGCTGCGGCGATCTCACTCCTGATCTCTGCCGCTGTTTTTTTCCCGTCAATGATGTTCATGATTGAGATTTGTGATTTGCGAGTTGCGAGTTTGGCCTACAGCCAATTATCTCCCCACACTACTGCCTATTGCCTATTGCCTATTGCCTTACTAACGCTTCTTCACCGTCATCTTTGACAGGTCACCTCCCCTGGCAACCATCTTCATGATCTTGCGTGTCTCATCAAACTGTTTCAGAAGCCGGTTCACCTCCATTACCGTTGTGCCGCTCCCTTCAGCGACTCTCTTCCTGCGACTGCCATTGAGCAGCACCGGGTTCGATCTCTCGGCCGGGGTCATGCTGGAGATGATCGCTTCTATTCCCTTGAATGCATTATCATCAATGTCAAGGTTTTTGATGGCTTTGCTGACACCGGGGATCATACCCATAAGATCCTTCATGTTCCCCATCTTTTTGATCTGCTGTATCTGAGAGATGAAGTCGTTGAAGTCAAACTGGTCCCTGGCAATCTTCTTCTGCAGCTTACGGGCTTCAGCCTCATCGTACTGTTCCTGTGCCTTCTCCACCAGGCTGACGATGTCACCCATGCCCAGTATCCTGTCAGCCATTCTTTCAGGATAGAAGATATCAATAGCATCCATCTTCTCGCCTGTGCTGACGAACTTGACAGGCTTGTTTACCACTGATCTGATGGAGAGGGCCGCGCCACCCCTGGTGTCGCCGTCGAGCTTGGTGAGAACCACACCGTCATAGTCAATTCTCTCGTTGAACTCAAAAGCTGTGTTTACCGCATCCTGGCCTGTCATTGAATCGACCACGAAGAGTGTCTCGTGAGGGGTGACAGCGTTCTTCACGGCAGCTATCTCCTTCATCATCTCCTCATCAACTGCAAGACGTCCGGCAGTATCTATGATTACCAGGTCATTGCCGTTCTTCTTCGCCTCCCTGACGGCATTTCTGGCTATCTCAACGGGATTGCGGCTGCCTTCTTCGGTATAAACGGGAACCTCTATCTGGGCTCCCAGCACCTTCAGCTGCTCAATAGCAGCAGGCCTGTAGACGTCGCCGGCTACAAGCAGCGGATGCTTGCCCCTCTTGCTCTTCAGGAGCTTTGCCAGCTTGGCGCTGAAGGTAGTCTTACCGCTTCCCTGCAGTCCGGCTATCAGTACTATTGAAGGATTGGCCTTAATATTAATGTCGCTCTTTTCCCCTCCCATCAGCTCCACCAGCTCATCATGCACGATCTTGACCATCATCTGCGACGGTTTGACCGACTTGAGCACGTTCTGACCCATCGCCTTTTGCTTGACGGTATCAGTAAACTGCTTGGCTATCTTGAAGTTAACGTCGGCATCAAGGAGCGCCCTGCGCACATCCTTGAGGGTTTCAGAGACGTTGATTTCAGAGATGACTCCTTCTCCCTTCAGAATCTTGAAGGAGCGTTCCAGTCTTTCACTCAGGCTTTCAAACATAATTATCTGATAATATAGTTATTACATTCTTTCAGGGGCTTCAATACCCAGCAGGTACAACCCTTTCTCCAGCACCCTTCCGGTCAGGTCAGACAACCGGAGGCGGAAGTTCCGCATGCTTTTATCCTCTTCTCCCAGGATGGAATAGTCATGATAAAACTGGTTGAATTCCCTGGCAAGGTCATAACAGTAGTTGGCGATCAGGGCAGGACTGAGTTCCCTTGCTGCTTCAGGCACAATCTGCCGGAAATCGTTCAGAAGTCTTATCACGCTGATTTCCTTGGCATTGGGGATCAGACCATCAGTATCATCCGATCTATCTGCAACCCCGGTATCCTCTGCTTTTTTCAGGACTGACCTTATCCGGGCGTAGGTATATTGTATGAAGGGGCCTGTATTACCGTTGAAGTCGATTGACTCCTGCGGGTTGAAGGTCATATTCTTCTTCGGGTCCACCTTCAGGATGAAGTATTTCAGTGCGCCCAGTCCTATCTGCCTGCATATATTTTCCTTTTCATCCTGGCTGTAACCACCCAGTTTGCCAAGTTCCTGAGACATAACGGTTGC
>ENA-UOOK01000769-UOOK01000769.1-fermentation-metagenome-genome-assembly--contig:-NODE-769-length-42805-cov-9.764421_pt1 | contig 42805 bp, 29 predicted proteins | sample MGYA00245777_ERZ724023 | MGnify/ENA primary metagenome ERZ724023 (study PRJEB28704, sample SAMN03018312) | fermentation metagenome | biome: anthropogenic terrestrial biome; feature: soil; material...
ATGTAAACTCATTATTTAATCTAACCTCTTTAACTTCAAATAGCTCAGAGTCATAATTTACTTTGAAGTCAAATGCGTAAAGATCTTTTGCATCTTTTATACCTATGGTAATTATATTATCTTCATTAATTTCAGTTATTTCTTTTTCTGCTTCAAACTTAAATTGAACATTTTTCGCTTTGGCTTTTATAACATTTATTTCAACTAAATTTGATATAACCTTAACTCCACCCATATCAACTGTTGCATAAACCTGTGTTTTGCCAACTTTTTTAGCCTTTATAACACCGTCTTTATCAACTGATGCTATGGAAGGGTCATTTGAGAAATACTCAGTAAGGGCTCCACTTAAATCTGCATTACTGCCATCAGACATCTTTGCGTTAACAATTATATTTTCTGTATTTGTTCTCTCTATATCTGTATTTTCTACAGATATGCTTGCAGTATCTAAGCTTACACCTTCATTTTTAAAATTATAAAGCTCAAAAGAGTATATCCTTATATGGTTTCCTACTTGAGTAGTAGGATCAGTTATATAAAGTCTTGCATATCTTGCTAAAGCAGGTTTAAAATCTCTTGCTGTTATATCTTTATCATTATCTTTGACCTCGTCTGCTATAGTCCAATTTTCACCATCTAAGCTTACATCTAACCTGAAATCTTTAGTATTCCAATAGTTATTTGTATTCTCTCCACCTGCGCCTGAGTGCCTTACTACCCATTTATTTATGGAACACTCTTTCCCCAAGTCAACTATCATCCAGTGGTTACCTAATTCCGTGGTACACCATTTGGTTTTAATATCCCCATCTACTGCAAACTCAGGCTTTTCTTTATCATTTACATAACTAGTTGCAGATACAGGCTTATTTCTTGCCAAATCCTCACCTAAATCAATGAGAAGTGCTTTAACCGTTAAATCTCCTTTTGTCAATTCTATATGGGTATTAGGTGATTTCTTATCTAAAACATTTGCCCCTTCCCATTCCTTAAACAAATAGCCGCAAGGTATTGTTGCTTTAATTGGAACTATGCTGCCTGTTTCGAATTTACCGCTTCCAATTCCATTTTCTACTGTAAGATTTGTAACCTCAACTTCTGGCTTATCATATACTTCAAATTCGTATACCCTTGCCGTTGTACCGCTTGAAGCTGCACTTGTTATATAAAGTCTTACATACCTTGCCTTTGTAGGTTGTAGTATTCTATTTGTCATGTCTAATGTATTGCCAGTAACAGTATCTGCGGTTGACCAGTTAGTACCATCTAGGCTTACATCTAACCTAAAATCTCTAGTATTCCAAGCAGAATTTTCCCCGCCTGAGCCTGCATGCCTTACAATCCATCTATTTATATCATATTCTGCACCAAGATCAACCACTAACCACTTATTCCCTGTAGTTACATCACACCACTTTGTCTTTCCATCTCCATCTACTGCATGCTTTGGCGACTCATTACTATTTATATATGCATTAGCTGTTGCAGTTTTATCAAGTGTTAGGTTTGGTCCTAATTGCACTAATCCAGCTTCTATTGTTATTCCACCTTCTGGAACCTTTACAGTGGTATTAGTCGATGATGGATCTGCTACAGGTCCTTCCCACTTTTTAAATAGAAACCCTGATGGTATAGTTGCTGATACTGGAACTATTGAACCTGCTGGATATAAGCCGCTGCCAGTTCCATTTATTACTTTCAATTCTGCAAGCTCCCCAGGCTCCTTCTCATCATAAAGAGCTGTTGCCGCCTTTGTATCGTCATTGGCATTATCAGAAGCCGTCATAGCAAATACTAATATGTCACTATTATCAGGTAATGTAATTGTATTTTGTCCTTCTGGCAGATCTATTTTGTATTTAAATAGGTAGGTAAAATCATATGCACTATTGGACTTTTCTGTATGGGTATGAGTTGCAGCCCATGCAACAGGATCCTGTTTTATATATGCAAAGGTCGGAGCACTCATTAAATCCCACTGTCCAATATTTTGTCTGTAATCTTGAATTTTAACATTTAATTCTGTATCCCCTGCTTTAAATGTATCTACCACATCTCCAGCGGTTGATGCTGCTAATAGATATACTTGCCTATACCCCTCTGGTATAATAATTTCTTGGCCACTACAAGCTACTGCATTATTTTCTCCATTTTCCTTAGATCCCATATTAAAGCTTATTCCGCCGCTTAATATTCTCTCAGGGAATAGCTCTCCTGGTATACTTCTTCCCAAAGTATCTATAGCACCATCTGTCCTTTTACTATCAAAGCTTACAACGTCTTTGTTGTATGGCAAATCAACAGCCTTTGAGGATGGGGAATCTGTTTTTTGAGTAGGATCTTTTAATTTAAGTGCAAATGTCTTTGGCTCATACTTTTTAATATCAAATTTCAATTTTCCATCTTCTACTGTTGCAGAACCTTTAGAATCTTCTGCACCATTTACTTCTCTTGCATTTTCTATACCATTTCCAATTGATAGCGTAACACCTGAAATAGGCTTTCCACTAGTTTCCTGTACCCTTACTATATATTCATCGCTTTTTTCTGCTAATTTAACTGCTTTAATGGTTACATTAGGGTTGTTTACACTTAAGAAAGAGAAGTTTTTGCCAAGGCTTCCTTCATGATTTACTGTTTGGAATGCCTTAAGTGGCTGATTTACTTTCTCACCTTGTGTTACCGTCTGCCCATTAACCCAGTCATTTTTATGTCCATATATAGAATAAAGGAATCTATTCTCTCCGAAATCTTGTACATCCTGTTTGTTGTTTCCATAAGCACCTAACGGTGTGTGTATTAGTGTAAGCCTTAAAGTATTGTCCCTAGGCTTATCCCATCCATATTTGCAGTCATTTAATATGCTTACTCCATATTCTCCGCTCTCATCTGTAATATCAGCCCATTGCTGTGCTGGTACTTCATATAATTTAGATGTGTTATTTCCTCTTTCTATTGTACCAAGCCCTAAATCATAGGTTGCCTTAGTATTTGAAACAGTAAGTGGGAATGCAACTTTTAGATTAGTAGCCTTTAAACTCCAATCAACATTATTATCTACATCTATCCTTTGAGCATCATCTCCAGAATATAGACGTATAATCTGAGTAAATGTTGAGCCTTGGTATGTGCGTTTAACCTTAAGCCCTATTCTTGCAGGCCCATTTTCAACTATTTCAACTTCTGCAGGTCCTTCTACATATGCTTTTGGAGATGAATTTACATCGTTATATAGTATCTCCCATGAAGGCCAGCTAGTTGAATTGTCTTTTAAAAGCTCAAGCCTTGATGGAGCAGATAAAAGCTCTTTATCATTTATTTTATCAATTATACTTGCTATATCCCCATTAGAATCAATAGTAACCTTATAATAATTATTTTCTAAGGTTGAATCAGTAATTGTAAGCCCTGTTTGCATTTGGCATGATTCTTCAGTGGATCTTACATCATACACCTTGTACCCAACTGAAGGCATATCTGCAAGGAATAATATCTCTGCAGTGTTTCCATTAACAGCTACAAGCTGTGATGGAACCTCGCATCCCTTATCATCATATACCCTAATTGCTTTAGGAGATTTTGCAAAATCTATCTTTGCCTCTGCCACGTCTTTACGTGGTTTTGATATTGGATTATATACTACAACAGGAACCCCTTCTGCAGATGTATCCATGGCATTTGAGATTGCTCCAACACCATTTGTAAGTTCACTTGCAAATTGATTTAAAGATAGTATATAGTCATTCCATGATATTACATAGGCTGAAGGCACGCTCGTCCCAGGAATATCATCGTGGAATTGATGCCATACAAATCTTTTCCATGCCTCATCTAATTTTTCCTTAGGGTATGGGGCCCCGCCCAGCCAGTCTGCCATAACGCTTGCTCTTTCAGTTGCATCTGCTAAAAGCTCATTTTGTCTGTTCCATCTCTTAGATATGGCTCTTGATGTGTATCCACCAACTGCGTGAGTTGACATAACTAATTCATCATCCCATAATGGAAGCCCTTCTGCTTGCTCAGGAGTTATATCTCTAAAAATTTGATCTGCTGGTGCACTTAGAACTTTTACATTTGTTTCTGGGTCAAGTCCTTTATTTATATCGTCTTGAACCACTTTAACTGACCCATCACTTGGGGAACCTCCGGTGTCTCCAGTTCCATGATAGGTATATGCAGCATATACGCCATAACCACCGTTGTTATTAACTCTATTAACCCATTTAGATCCTTGAGCACTTAATGAACTGCCATAGGACGTGGTATAGCTTTCAGGATTTAATGCAGATATTAAATATGACCCATCCACTCCATACCATCTTCCAATATCAAAAGGTATGCCATTGGCTGAACCCCATGTAAGCTTCTGAGTTGAAAATCCCTTTAATCCCATGTGGTTTGCAACAGATGGAAGTGCATATCCAAATCCGAAACAGTCTGGAAGGAATATATCAACACTTGATTTTCCAAACTCATCTTTAAAATACCCATTTCCATAGAGTATATTACGCATTAAAGCCTCTGGTGAAGGAACATTAACATCTCCCGCATCCCATGAGCTTCCAGTTACGTTCCATTTGCCCTGATCAATATAAGCCTTCATTTTTTCATACTCGGCAGGGTAATATTCCTTTGCGAGGGCATACCTAAATGCTCCCTCAAAGTTAAATTGGTAATCTGGATATTTTTCAAATAATGCAAAGTTATTATTTAATGTTTTAGGTATATAAGAATTTATTGTAGTCCTTACATCCCAGTTCCATTGTGTATCAAGATGAGCATTAGATACTGTATATATAGTCTTATCCTTGCTCAAATCTATAGCAAAAGCTGCCGTTGAGAGAAATGTTGTCATTATAAATGTAAACGCCACTGCCGTTAAGATCATTTTTTTCTTAAACTTTGTAATTTTAAACAATAAAACTCCCCCTTTATTTTTTTAGAGAAAATAAGTGACACCACCCCCATGAAATCTATTAATCTTTATAATTTTTGACATTTGTATTTGTGGTTTAGAAATTATTCCATTTTGATTTAAGTGAAAGGTTTACTTTGTGATGGGTTTCTTTTATCTACTTTGTTAAGCCTTTACCGCATCTAATGCGGTAATAATTGAAGTATTTATTTGTTTGTCCACTTACATTATATACCATACATGGCAATTTTCAACATACCGCCCTGTATTCTTTATACCACATCAATGTGGTATAACTTTACTAATCGCACCGATTACCATATAACACCAAAACTAAAATGGAAGATGCCAGGCATCTTCCATTTTAGTTTTGGAGCAAAACCCCATATTATATTTTAACCTTAACCTCATCTGCTACATACATTGAATCTTCATCTACAATACAGTCAAAGGCCATTATATTGACTCCGCTAGCATTTGCTTTCTTTAATGTATTACCAAACAAAGGATCTGTTTTATAATTAGGCTCAAAATACTTAACATCCTTCATCTGTACAACAAATATAATATAGGATAAGTATCCTTCTTTGACTGCCTCTGTTAATTCTGTAAGGTGTTTTGTACCTCTTTGTGTAGGAGCATCTGGGAAACGTACAACTCCATCCGCCTCAAGGGTTACCCCTTTAACCTCAATAAATCCTTTTCTATCATCAGATTCAAAGTAAAAGTCAAACCTTGATGAGCCAAAATTTTTCTCTCTTCTTAGTAAAAAGTTATCTTCTGAAATTCCAGTAAGCTTAATTATGCCTGAATTAATAGCCTCTTCAACAACCTTATTTGGAGCTTGAGAGTCAATGTTTATAAGCCTGTCCCTTTTTTTAACAGATATCAAAGACCATTTAGTTTTTCTTTTGGGATTATCAGACTTTTCAAGGTATACTAAAGCTTTAGGTACAAGTAGTTCCTTGCATCTTCCAGTATTTTTTACATGAGCAATCTCTTCTTTTCCATCAACCAATACATGGGCTATAAACCTATTTGGCCTTTCAATAAATATTCCTTCATGTATTTCCTTATACCTCATTTCCCGCCTCTTCCATATGCTTGCTGTCTAAATTCCTAAGCTCAACAATAAGCCATATTATTGTAATTATTGATGACCCTAAATCTGAAAAAGGTCCTGCCATAAATACACCATCTAGCCCAAAAAACTTAGGCAGTACAAGAAGAGCTGGAAGGAGCAAAACAACTTGCCTTGATAAGCTCAAAAACATTGCTTGTTTTGGCTTTCCAACTGCTTGGAAATAGTTTGAGCTAACTATCTGAGCCCCTATTACAGGTAAAAATGTGAAATATATCTTAAGTCCTCTTGCACCTAGTGCTATAAGTTCTGGGTCTTTTTTATTGAAAATTCTTATAAGTCCTTCAGGGAATATCCTTATTATTATAAACCATGCTGTAACCACAACTGTTGCAGCAGTAATTGCATATTTTAATGCTTTTTTAACCCGAGCATACTTCTTTGCTCCATAATTATATCCTATTATAGGTTGAACGCCTTGGTTGATACCAAATATAGGCATTAGGATTAGGGTAGAAATACCATTTATAATTCCCATAGCAGCGATTGCTCTATCTCCCCCATAATTTCCTAGGCTTTTATTTAATATTATTGTTATTAAACTTGATGCAACCTGCATTGAAAAAGGTGCCATACCTATTGAAAATATGCCTAATACAACAGATTTACGAAGTTTCAAATTATTAGAATATAGCTTTATAGTGCTTTTACCTGTTAGAAAATAGCTAAGTACCCATGCAGCCGAAACAGCTTGAGATATTATAGTTGCAATGGCAGCTCCTTTTATGCCCCAACCAAATATAGCAATAAATGTGTAGTCGAGCACAATATTTGTTATTGCACCTATTAGCATTGTAAACATTGCCATCTTTGGGTTTCCTTCAGCACGTATAAAATTGTTCATTCCAAACCCAATACCTTGAAATACTGCTCCATACAAAATTATGCTTAGATATTCCCTCGCATATGGAAGGACATGTTCACTAGCACCAAATAATTTTAAAAGTGGATCTATAAATATTAACCCTAATATGGAAATTATTAATGATACTAAAATTAAAAGAATTACAGCATTTCCTGCAATTACTTCTGCCTCTTCTTTTTTGTGTTCTCCTAATCTTATAGAAATCAATGATGTAGCACCAAAACCCACAAGCATGGAAAATGCCATCAGTATAATCATTATTGGGAATCCTATTGTAAGTCCTGCAAGACCGTCTGGTCCCACATAATTACCAACAAACATTTTATCAACTACATTATATAATGCATTTACAATCATACCAGTTATAGCTGGTATGGAAAACTTTAACAGGAGACTTGATACACTGTCCTCTCCTAATCTATTTGAATAATTCATGTAAAAACTCCTTTTTTATTGATTTTAACTTTTCTCGCACTAATCAATTATAACTAATCATTGCATCTTTTTAAAGGCTTGATATATTTTGGGCAATTGCTAATTTAAATAATCTTCTTCAATGTAACCATTTGCAAATGAAAGAATAACATATTATTAGCCGAATTTAAAGTTTTCTAATTAAAAAATTAGTAGTCTTAAATATAAAGGGGTGTTTCCATGCTAGAATCCTTATTATTAGCCTCAGCATGTTCATTAGATGCTTTTGTAGCAAGTATCGCCTACGGGACAAGTAAAATCAAAATACCTTTTACTTCAATTGTAATTATTAATATTGTTTGCTCTTCAACACTTGCATTATCCTTTTTTTTTGGCTCCGCCATAAAAAAATTTTTATCTGGAAATACTAGCACAATAATAAGTTTTATAGGTCTTATGCTTCTAGGCGTATTTTATTTATTTCAAAGCCTCCTTAAAGCCTATTTATCTAAAAATTCATGTCCAGATAAAAAGTTAAAATTTAAATTACAGGATCTTCAATTTATAATAGATATATATGTTGATGAAACTAAGGCAGATTTAAACAACTCAAAAGATATAAGCTCAAAAGAAGCTGTATATCTTGCTATTGCGTTATCCTTAGATTCCATGGCCGTGGGATTTACAAGCAGTTTGGGGAGTATTAATTATAAACAGGTTGTTCTGTTCTCTTTGATAGTTGGAATGGTATCTGTAGCATTAGGGCTATTTATTGGCAGAAAAATTGCTCAAAAGTCAAAATTAGATTTGTCCTGGCTAAGCGGGGTAATACTTATTATATTAGCATTTTTAAAAATATTATAAGCAACAAAAAACTGTATATTAATTTATACAGTTTTTTTGCTTTGAATCTAATCATTAATAATTTCCCTAAACTCATCTATATCAGTTATAGGTGATCTGCATGCAAAGTTTTCACAAATATATGCAGTTGCTTTCCCATCTACGCTTTTATAATCCTCTATAAATGGAATAGTATCTTTTAAAGATTTATATTCATTTGAGCAAACAATTGTAAGCGCAAAAGGCCTAAACTTCTCATTCATAATACTTAACATCTTTTCTGTATCTATTTTATTTTCACCTTCAACTATGACTATCTCTTTTGTTTTAGAGTTTTCAAACAAAAGGGCCATTAAAGAAAATGTATACCCCATTGGATAATCTTTTATAGCTCCTCCAAAAGATTCTAGTATTTTAGAAGCCTTATCCTCAAATTCACTTATACCTGTTAATCTAGCAAGCTTTATATTGTTTAATGCCGCCACAGAATTCCCAGATGGAGTCGCCCCATCATATACTTCCTTTGGTCTTGCAATAAGCTTTTCGCTATCTGCTCCATATACAAACAACCCTCCATTTTCCCCATCCCAAAAGTATTTAAACATATCATAATTAAGGCCTACAGCTTTTTTTATATAATCTGGATTAAAGGTTGCTCCATATAGTTCAATTAGACCCCATATTAAGAATGCATAATCATCTAAAAAGGCTGGTATTGAAGATTCCCCATCACGAAAACGGGCAAGAAGCCTGCCATCTTCCCTTATTAATTTTCTATAAATAAATTGAATTGCCTTCTCTGATGCTAATACATATTCCTTATTGTTTAAAATTCTGCCGCATATGGATAAAGCTGCAATCATAAGTCCATTCCATGATGTTAAAATCTTATCATCTTTATGAGGATGAACTCTTTTTTTTCTATAATCAAATAGTTTTTGCCTTGAAATCTTTATAAACTCATAATCATAGAAGTCTTGGGGGTACTTAATTAAATTAGGTATATTTCTTCCCTCAAAATTGCCATTAGCTGTTATATCAAAATATGAGCAAAATCTATCCCCACCTTCTTCCCCAAGCACCTCTTTTACTTCATTAACTGTCCACGTATAGAATTTTCCCTCTTCTCCTTCAGAGTCTGCATCTTCTGCAGAAAAAAAGCCACCTTCATCTGAAGTCATATCTCTTAATATATATGCCAATATTTCCTCTGCAACGCATCTATATTCTGTGTTTTGGGTTATCTGATAGACTTCTATATATACTATAGCTAAAAGCGCATTATCATATAGCATCTTTTCAAAGTGCGGTGTCATCCATTTTCTATCAGTAGAATATCTGCTAAATCCAAACCCTATATGATCATATATTCCGCCTTTATGCATTGACTTTAATGTTTCTTCCACCATTTTTAAGGCTGTTTCATCCTTTGTATTATACCAATATCTAATTAGGAATAATAAATTATGAGGTGTAGGAAATTTAGGTGCATTCCCAAATCCACCATAAATATTATCAAAGCTCCCTTTAAGCTGATAATAGGCTTCCTGTATTATATCATAATCAATTTTTTGTAATTGATTATCTTTTTTAAGGCTAACTGCATCCATAATCCGATTACTAAATTCTAAAATAGAGTCTCTATTATTTTCCCATACATTCGTTAATTCATTTAGTATGGTTATAAGCCCCTTCATTCCCATTCTATCTTTTTTAGGAAAATAAGTTCCTGCAAAAAAAGGCCTTTGATCAGGTGTCATTATTATTGTTAGCGGCCAGCCTCCGCTACCAGTTAAAGCTTGACAAACTTCCATGTATATATGATCAATATCAGGTCTTTCTTCCCTATCCACCTTTATTGATATAAAGTTTTTGTTCAGTATTTCAGCAACCTCAGCATCCTCAAAGGATTCTTTACCCATTACATGACACCAATGACAAGTCGGTAAAATAGACCTACGAATACCCAATAGAGAGAAACATCAGCTTATCTTCCTTCTTTGCCTTTTCAAAAGCTTCACCACACCATGGATACCAATCTACTGGGTTATATGCATGCTGCAATAGATAAGGACTTTTCTCATTGATTAATCTATTGGGTACAACATTTTTGTTAGTCATTTTATCACCTTCCTTTATTTTTCTTACATAATTTAAATCCCTATACGCTTAAAGAAAATTTATATATATATTAATATTGTTTCCGTCCCGTTCATAGTCTATCCTACCAATTATTCTTTTTAAAATTTGATTTTTGGATTGTGGGGAATCAACTGTTTCCCATAGTTGTTATAAAGCACATTATCCTATCCTAAAATCACATCTAAAAATCAAAATATTTCATCTCCGCCAGTAAGCTACTCATGTTTTAATTACAGCTATAACTCTACGACCTTACGACTCTTATTAACTATATAAGTATCATGCGATACCATGATAATTGTTTTGCCTTCACGATTTAACTTAGAGAGAATATCAAGTATTATATCCCTATTATAGATGTCCAATGAGCCAGTTGGCTCATCAGCAAATATCACCTCACACTTTTTAAGTAGAATCCTTGCTAATGCAAGACGTTGTTGCTCTCCCCCCGAAAGATTATATACTTTATCTTTTAATGAAATGTCAAGCTGTAATTCTTTTAAAAGCTCTAATTTCCTATTATACCATTTACTTTTTGGTACTTTAGAATTTATACAAGCAATATCTAAATTGTAGTTAACAGTCTTATCATCAATTAAAGCAAAGTTTTGGAATAGAAACCCTATTTTTGTACGTAATAGATTTTGTGCCTGTCGAGAATTGGCTTTTACGTCTTCCACACCGCACATATTAATAGTTCCATAATCTGGTTTTTCAAGTAATCCCATTATATTTAATAATGTCGATTTTCCAGATCCACTTTTTCCAGTAATGCAAATTTGATCTCCTTGTTCAATTCTCAGTGAAAAATCATTAAATATTGTTTTTTTACCAAAAGACTTACTTATGCCATGTAATTCACAAATACCCATATTTTACCCCACCCCTTTCGTCTCATTTATACACAAACATTAGGGCTTTAAATCAATACTCTTTCATCCGATAATAGGTTACCAATTAATTAGTCGTAGTTGATCATCAAATTTACAATTTACGTTTGTTTCAAGTCAACACTTCTATCAAAAACACTTTTTGAGAAGAATCCTTTACACCACCGGAACTTCTACTAAGTCTGGTAGCAGACCTATACCTATTGGAATTATATAATATACCCCTACTTACACAGCTAAATAAATATTTTACATTCCACCATGCAATGCAAACACATTAAGAACAATAGTTAGATATTCTGTTATTATAGCGCTCTTTTCAGAATATTAGATACATTGCGTCTCTCAAAATATACAGCCAATCCACTAGCTAATAGAATTTCAATTATCAATTTACTCAAGATAATATGATAGAAGCCAGTTGAGGTAAATAGGAAACAAGCCATCCCTTCAATACTATTTGTAAAAAGTAAAAGAAGGAATATATTTTTGAATTTTTGTAAGAACATATGACCAAATGCCTTTTTCAAAAAGTATTCAAACTTATTGCGTTGGAATAATAAATAAATACTTTGTACTATAGTTACGAATAAAAGCATGCTCAAGCCAAGAAGTGAATACCTTATTACTTTTGCCTGAATCTGCAAGTCATTGATCTTTTGTAAAATAATCTCATTAGGCCTTATCAAATAAGGTAAATTATCATCTAAATTATATTCCTTAAGGGCATTTAAAATGGCAGAATACGTCAATTCAGTATCATTGTTAATTAACTTTATAAATAACGTTTGGACACCAGTAGAAGTATAATGTCTATCAGAAACTAATGAATTTGCTTCAGTCATGACATAAATTATTGGATCAGGAATTAGATTATCATTCTCAGGCAGTGCATTATAATTATAAGAGAAAATTTCTTGTCCCGATTTTGTGTAAATAAAAACCACTTCCAAGCTTTCTAATTTTGCTTCTTGATTATATAAGCCTGTATGCAACTCATGATATTGCTCTCTTGCTTGCGAAAAATATTTATAATAATATTCTTCCCTGTCTTTATATTGTTCTGGTACAAGATATATTGTATAAGGGGTATCTTCACTTATCTTAACGAGCATTCCGTTTTCATCATAAATTGGATGCTCTATTAAATAATTGGGGTTTACTGAAATTTCTCTAATATAGTCATTATTTGCATTTAGCTCTATACTTTCGTTAGTATATAGATCTGAATTAATAAAAATAGACTGCATTTTCTTATTTAAAAATGGATACAAATTATAAGCCGGTATATCTAAAGGATATTTGCCAGATCTAATATCGACGCTATCGTTTCCAGTCTTAACTGGATAGAAAACACCATAATTAGAGGCATTAGCCCAATTTGAGAGATTATCTCTCTTCTGATCAATTTGTTGTTTGTCTTATACTAAACTTACTGCTAGGAGTATAATTACAACTGATACTACAACCTTAAAAACTCCAATAAATATAATGATTGCACTAATTGGTTTCTTGCCCTTTATACAATATGTTGTTTTAATATTACGAGTATATATAGCACATACATATGAAAGCAAGAAAAGTAAAAATAGAAATACGAAGATATTTGTAGTGTATACTCTAATAGCAAACCCTATATTATTATTAGGAATTAAGAGCATCAAGAGGAGTATTATAATATTACTTACTACAGTTATTTTTACAAATAGATTAATAAAAATATGTAAGCAAACCTCTCTTATGTTATATCCATTTAGCCTCATAACAGATATTTCTTTCGTCTTTGATACTAAATAAAACATAAAGGTTAGAAACATTATCGTAAAAAAGAAAATAATAATGAGTAACAAATTTGTTGTGTTTTCTATCTTAATCTCACTTTCATTGCGATTTAGCTGGTATTTATGGATATGATGTAAAATATAAAGGAATAAATTATGAGATTGCTTATGTAATTAAAAATATTAATGGCAAAAAGATAATTGTTCTTCTAGCAGGAACTCGTGAGAATTTTTACGAAGAATTAAAAAGATATATTAAATAATATGCGGTAAAAAAGGCTATCTATTTAACGATTTGTTCAATTGTTAAATAGACAGCCCCATTACATATATTAGTCATCAATCTTTGTTTGTGAAATATGAAACTCCCAGACTAACAGTGTTAATTTCTCCACTTGAAGGCATAGTTGATACAAACACACGGGTTACAGATTTTTCATTTTCTTTATGCTCCCAAGTATAAGTAGTAACATCTAATTTTGATTCTTTATTTTTTGAACTTTCGTTAAGCTCATAATTTTCACCATAAAGTTCAATCAGTTTATCTTTTATTTTAACACTTAATTCTTTTAAGTTATTATTTTTCATTTTATCAACATTATTCATAAAAGTCAGTTGGACACTTTTTAGTTTACCATATTCAAATTGATATGATATCTGTCCATAGTTATTAAATAGTTCTACATATTTATCTTGATCTTTAGGCGAAAATATAGCAAATTGATAATCTGTATTAGTTCTGTAGTCAAAAGGTTGCTGTTCTGAACCAAACTGAGGATTATCTAATTTACAGCCTAAGCTCTTTTCCAACTCTTCAACAGACATATCCCATGTAATACCTGGGTATACATATCCACCATTATCATTCTGAAGTTTAGCAAGATCTAAGGCAGGGGTTTTACTATTGCCAAAAAATACAAAAAGAGTGCCAATTAAGCATATTAATATAAATCCTACTATAAAGACTAGTTTCTTAATTTTCATAAAATCCTCCTTATATCAAACAATAAATGCAACTCCTCGCTACTGGAGTATTTATGAAATTTCGCAAGGACATACATCATATTCGCCTATACCACAATCGCGATGTACTTGCCAACAATCATGGTATCCATAGGTTTCACATACATTATAACAAGATGCGCATATAGATGCTGAACGACTTTTAAAATATGTAACAGTACAAGTGTCCTTCCATAAAAAGCTGTACTTATGTGTTCCTGTACCATAATTTATTGCTTCTGCAGCACATACGATTGGAGCATATCTTCCACATTTGGTACATGTCATCATAGGACTAATTTCAGGTATGTTTAGGTGAAATCCTTCTTTTTGTTCCACACATACACTATGATCATGTTCTTCTCCATTCATGCATTTTGTCACAGTTTCAAGTTTGTAGCTTTCATAGGAATGGTCAACTATACCATCCAATGGAGTGGCGGCAAATCCATGAGTTACCGGGCTTATTGTTAAAGCAGCTGTAACAACTCCTGCCACCAACATTATAAAAGATTTCCTCATAATATCACCTCCTCGTATATTAAACTAACTATAGTATATCATGCTCTTCTAAAATGGACAACCATGATTCAGAATTTATTGAATTGTCAAAATATACGTAAAAAAAGCAATTGTAACTTCAGCCTCAATTGTTCAAATCTTTGATTTATAAAGTTTGTATTGGTTCTAGTAGTCGGATTGCCATCAATGACAAGTGGAATAGCCATTCTGATATATTGTAATGAATTATTTCATTAAACTTGGTTAAAATTATTCAATAAGTCCACAACTTAGTGCTTAATGTACTAGTGTAAAATAATTATTGAAAAAGGAAAAAAGTAAATATATAATTCTCGGCGATAATAGAGATGAATATGATACTTTTGGACAGATTATCGAGCAAGTAAGCAGCAACTATACAACTTTTTGCAACTGCTATGTACGAAGAAAATCCCGTTACAGTTATGCTAATAATTATAGGTCTTGTATTACTTGTACTTTTATTGATCATCAAAATTTACTTACGGGAAAAGCAGCCTCTTGATACTTTTGGGAAGTGGATAAGCGATACTGTTAGATACGGGTTCAAACATTTTAAAGAGCTATTTGCCAAAGAGACTGATGATAAATAGTTCCTCTAAGTAGCAATCATATCTTGATAAAATAATATCATCGATTTTCTTTTTAGCACCTTTGGCATACCTATCATTTTGCTGACGTCAGCAAAATGATCAGGCACATTGATTCCGCTACTTTTGTAGGCAACCTTTGCTTTTTATATAACTACAAATCTCCCATCCTCTTAGGCAACTATTTTTTGAACAATATATAAAATATAGGGACAATTGTTCCTATCACATCTGCCAAAATAACCCCAAATGCTCCAAGTTTGCTTTTTTCAGTTTTCCATAAGCTGATGCCGTATGTAAGGCAATAGTATCCTGCACAAAGCATAAAAAAGATTGTAAAATATCTCATAAAAATGCCCCTCTACTTTCTGCCTTCACTAGAGAAAATCGGTGGAGACTCTATTATCAAACCTGTTCCCCTAGTGGTTACTTGTATATCTACATTGATTTTTGCCTCAGGGAAGTGTGACAGCCAGTTGTAATCCTCCCATTCCTGTATTGTAGAAAATTCTCCTGCAAGTTTATTCCCAAGCCCAAATACATCAGATTTTATTTCTTTTTGTACTTTTTCTATGGTCTTTTTCATGCCGTCCTCCAAATGGCTTTTTATCTGGCTATTCAATTCATCAATCATATCTAATTTTTCATAGTTTATCCTGCTCTGGATAGATTCTATGTTTGCTTCCATTTCTAGTTTTATATCATAAATTGGAGTACCGTCTTCAATCCGTGCTTTTATTGAGGGGCGTCTTTGGGGAACTATGCTAAATGCTATACCCTCACCTGGAGATCTTTTGTCCTCAAGGGTAAAAACTCCTCTTTTGAACTTCCCATTGAGCATAAGCATATAACGTGTTTCAGTAGGGCTTAGATACCCCACCATCCTGTCTCCATCAAAGACAGCAGTACCCACGTATTCCCTTTTTGCTACTCCCTCCCTTGGCATGTCTCCTGGTAAATAGTCGTATTCTGTCACCAGTTTGCCTTCTCCCTCTTCATGTTTAGTTATAAGCTTCTTGAAGTCGTTTACCCCTACATAAGCTGCATAAGGTGCGCTGTAGGGTGAAACAACATCCCTGTAAAACTCATGAAAATTTATATCTGGAAAATAGCTTGTTTTTTTAGACTGCTCCTCCATAAGCTCTATAGATTTAGTAACGCTCTCCCCTATATTGGCTTTGTTCTCTTTTATGAAATCAGCAGCCTCTCCTCTTGTTACTAGCACAAACATGGTACTTCTTGTGTCACGGTATCTTGTTAGAGGTACCAAATAGCTCCCAATGCCTTCTCTTGCAAGTTCCTCAGATATAACAAGAAGCTTGATATGAATAAGAGAAATTTTTCTTGATATTGCCATGCTAAAAATATCAAGCCCCTCTAGAATTGTAGGCGTTTCAATTGTATGTATGTTGGCACCCTGCAAGGAGTAACCGCCACCCTCTTCACCTCCGCCTTTCTTTTCGCCTCCACCGCCCATCTGTCCCCCGCCACCACCACTTTTGTAGGTAGGATATTCTATGGTCAGTTTAAGCTTGTTGTGAACTCCCTTATCAAGGCCCATTACCACAGGGTATACATAGTCATCAACCTCTGCAGCATCGTTGCAGCCAGTTAGTATAAAGCACAAAAACACCGATAAACCAATAACTGCATTAATTTTCTTTAGCACTTAGCTTTTCACCCCTTTTACCTGTAATTACGGCGACCAAAAGCGCTAATATTGGGATACCATAAATGAAAACCATGCTATACATACGTACAAAGGCAAGATTAACCTGCATAAACTCTATAACATTTTTGGGCATGGCTGCAAGCACATATATTAAGAAGGAAAATGGAAGTATAAGTGGTTTATAATTATTGATTTCAAACGTGGTACAGTAAAGGTATAAAGCTGAATAACATGCAGCAGCAGAAGTTATTAATGATGATACCACCCATGGGAATAGAAATATTGTTTCTACCCTCTGAAAATACCTACTGAAATATATAGCTTTTGACATTGCAAATATCCCCGATAAATTTTCACTGCCCACTAAATATGTAAACATCATTACATATAATAATAATGAAACGCTGAACATAATTCCTGATATTACAAGGCTTATAAGCCCCGCCTTCAAAACGTTGCCCCTATCATGTATTGACTTTATAATTATAAATAGATTAAGCACTTCCTGATACGCCGAACTGCGCAAAACGCCTGTAGTTATGGTATTTTTGAGTCCATATCCCATATAAGGCTTGATATAATCAGGATTATAATATGGATATGCCATAATCAATATCAAAATCAACCCACCAAGTATAGGGAAAAATGAAATATAGGACACTCTTGCAAGGCTCTCAAGGCCTTTGTAAACAATTAATACTACAACCCCTATAAATGATATATATATAATGCTTTCTTTAGTATTAGGAAGAACATAAGACTTAATCATTACGAGAAATTCTCTAATGCTTGTTGCCGCATAATAAAACACATAACATGTAAATAGAAACCCCAGCGCTTTGCCTATAACCTTTCCCAAAACCGCTTCATATATTTCTACAATATCCATACCCGGAAACCTTTTAATAAGTTGGTATATTATAAGGAAAAAAATAATAGTAACAGAGCACGATATTAAAGCCTCATACCATGAAGCTGTTCCAGTAGACTTTACTACCACAGGTATACTTGTATACAATATTTTTGACATGATTACAAGTGTTATGAGTGCAACCGTCTCAAACAAGCCAAAATGTCCCTGCTTATTCATCGTTATCCTCCTTTTTATATTTTGGGTTCCCCTTAGCCCACCGCCTTGATATTTTAGGCTGCCTTCGTACATCTACGGGATTTATGCTGTCAGGGCGGTACTCCTGCATCCATATTGGATATCTTATAATCATATTAAAGCCCTTCCGAGTTTTTGGGGCTAGAGTAGAAAGATATGGTACACCAAAAGATTTCATATCTACAAGCAATACCAGTAGGGCCACTATCATAAGCAATATTCCATATAATCCTAGAAACGCTCCTGCAAAAATGAATAAAACCCTTACTATTCTAAGTCCAAAAGCCAGTGAGAAATCGGGTATTGCAAAGTTGCCAAGACCTGTAACCGCAACAATAATAATCAATACTGGGCTTACCAGATTTGCCTGTACCGCTGCCTGACCTATAATCAATGCACCTATTATTCCTATGGTATTGCCGATTATTCCAGGAACCCTTACACCAGCTTCGCGAATAAGCTCAAAGGATATTTCCATGAGAAGAACCTCAATTATGGTTGGAAAAGGTACGTTTTCCCTTGCTTTTGCTATGGCAATCAAAAGCTCAGTTGGCATCATCTCCTGATGGAAATTAGTAATGGCAATATACATGCCTGGAAGCAAAGTTGCAACAAATGCCGCTATTATCCTTATAAACCTTACAAAAGTTCCATACTGCCACCTTAATGCCATATCCTCTGGAGAATGAAATAAAGTTTCTATGGTTACAGGCACAATTATTGCAAAAGGTGTACCCTCGGCAATTATGGCAACCCTTCCTTCTGTTATATGGTATGCCGTCCTATCCGGCCTTTCAGTTGAGAGAATGGTAGGTATTAATGACATGGAGCTATCTTCAATAAACTGCTCTAGCATACCATTGCCCATAATAAAATCAGTGTTTATACCATTTAATCTTCTTTTAACTTCATCAACAATAGCAGGATTTACAATATCCTTAATATATGTAATAGAAAAAAGGTTCTTACTGCGCTCCCCGATTTTTACAAACTCCGTTGTTAGCTGACTATTTTTTATTATTCTTCTTAATAGTGTAATATTAGTGCGAAGGTTCTCATTGAATGCTTCCTGTGCACCCTTTATGATTCCCTCGTTTTGAGGCTTTTCAACCCCCCTTTTTTCATAGCCCTTTGTTTCACTTACTATATAATAATTGCATCCATCAACATAAAGCCCTGTATCTCCCATGAGTATCCCATAAACTACATCATCATGGTCTGTAACCTTTTCAGTCTGATTTGTTTCAATTACACTTTCTAATATATAATCAAGCTGACAATCCTTTACGTCTGTGGGATATCCATCCCTTAGAAGGGGCCTTAATATGAAATTATTAATTGTAGCTTTATCTGCCATACCATCTATAAATGCTATAAAGGCTCTATATTTTCTGGCTATCTTAAATTCGCGGATGATAATGTCCTTATTTTCAGGATAATTAAACTGCCCCTTTATATACTCAAGATTTGATTCTATATCTTCAGGAATGGCTTTATCTTTTTTATTATCTTTACTTTTTTTCATATCTGACATGGGAATAGACTTTTTGATCCTAGAATTGCTATTACCTTCTTCTGGAGACTTATCCTTACCATTCCTATCACACAGCTTTAACTCTTCGTCCCCATCTTCATCTAACTCAGGTACAGAAAACTCTTTTGCTTTGGGAGTCTTTTTATATGTAATAAGTGATAACAGACTTTTTATTATACTTTTGTTCTTCTTCATATCCATCCACATCTCCAGAGTTTCTTGCATTATATTATTGATTATACTTTGCATATGTAACTGTATTTATTCATGATATTACCATGTAGCCCATATATATAAAAAGCATCTTATGTCAACCATAAGATGCTTTTTATATATATTATTGTTTGTTATTTATTGATTCAGTATCTGAAGCAGATTATCTATCATGTCATCATTAAACGCTCCGCTACTAAAATTTGACACGGCGCGTATAGGCATATCCTTCATCATTGCAGCAATCATATTAGGGCCATTCTCTAAATCCTCCTGTGATATGAACTGCCCCATAATCTGGCTTATTATTTGCATTCCCTTTGGATTATCCATCAAATCACCTATAGTAGAATTGCGGGTATATGTTTTCTTTTTAGTTATTTTAGACTTTACACATACATTTTCCTTAAGAGGTATATCTTTAGATGATCTTCCAATTAATATTTCAAAATTCCCGCTTTCAACGACCCAATCCTTAAGCTCTACATCATAGTAAGCAAAAGCCCTTTTATCCAACTTGAAAACTACAGTCTTTTGCTCTTTTGGCTGAAGCCCAACCTTTTCAAAACCTTTAAGCTCTTTTATTGGCCTTATCATACTGCTTTCTACATCTCTTACATAAAGCTGTACAATTTCCTTACCATAAACATCGCCAATGTTCCTTACATTTACCCTTACTGTAAGTATATCCTCATCATCCACTTCTTTCTTATCTAATGTAATGTCACTATACTCAAATGAGGTATAGCTTAGCCCAAAGCCAAATGGAAATAAAGGGGCAATTTCTTTGGCATCGTAATACTTATAGCCTACAAACAGGCCTTCTCTATATTCAACCCTGTCACCGCTACCAGGAAAGTTTAAATATGAAGGATTATGAGTCAGTTTCTCAGGAAATGTTTCTGCAAGTTTACCACATGGATTTACGTCACCGAATAACAAATCAGCTATGGCACCGCCAAGAGCCTGCCCGCCTAAATATCCTTCCATCAAACCTTTTACACTGTCCGCCCAAGGCATTTCAACTGGTGAACCATTACTTAGCACTACAACAACATTACTCTGAACCTCTGTTACTTCCTCTATGAGCCTTGTATGGTTTTCAGGCATACCCATATTTACCCTATCATAACATTCAGATTCATATCTGTCTGGCAGTCCAGCAAATACTACAACCACGTCGCAACTTTGGGCTACTTTTTTGGCCTCATCTATTAATTCTATATCAATATCATCCTTATCTAAGCTATACCCTTTGGCATATAAAACTTTGGTATTGCCACCTGCCGACTTTTCTATCTCATCATAGATATTGTCAAGCTTTGTGGGATTAATGTGTGAGCTTCCCCCTCCCTGATACCTTGGATTTTTAGCAAATGCTCCTATTACTCCTATGGTTCCGCCTTTTTTTAGCGGTAAAATGTTATCCTCGTTTTTAAGGAGTACCATGCTCTCCCTTGCTGCTTCCCTTGCTAACTCATGATGATTCTCTTTATTGTATGATACGTTCTTTTTCTCTTTGTCACAGGCTTTAAATATAATATTTAAAAGTCTCTCTACCGCCTTATTAAGTACTTCTTCAGAAAGTTCCCCTTTCTTTACAGCCTCAATTATTTTTCTATCTCCTAAGCCTCCACTTGAAGGCATTTCAAGTTCCAATCCTGCCCCAAGTCCAGCTACCCTATCATTTACTGCTCCCCAGTCGGATACCACAAAGCCCTGATATCCCCATTCGTCCCTCAAAATATCTGTAAGCAAGTATTTATTTTCCGAGCAGTACTTACCATTTAGTTTATTATATGCACACATAACAGTCCATGGTCGCCCTTCCTTTACAGCTGCTTCAAAACTTGCAAGGTATACCTCTCTTAACGTTCTCTCGTCAACAATTGCATCTGTCGTCATCCTTCTATGTTCCTGATTGTTGACAGCAAAATGTTTAAGTGATGTACCAACTCCCTGACTTTGTACACCTTTTATATGCCCTGCAGCCATTTGTGATGATAGGTAAGGATCCTCTGAGAAGTACTCAAAGTTCCTTCCGCATAATGGGGAACGCTTTATGTTTGCAGCAGGGCCAAGCAATATGGATACACCCTCTGCAATACATTCTTCGCCTATAGCAGCTCCCACCTTTTCAATAAGCCCCCTATCCCATGAACAGGCTAATCCTGCGGCAGAAGGAAAACAAGTGGCAGGTACACTGTCATTTATACCTAAATGATCAGCTTCTTCATCCTGTTTTCTCAGTCCATGAGGCCCATCAGACACCATTATTGATGGAATATGAAGCCTTTCAATGGCTTTTGTATGCCAGAAATCCAATCCAGAGCATAATATAGCCTTTTCTTCCAAAGTCATACTAGAAATAATATCTTTTATATCTTTTTCCATAATAATTAAAACCTCCTTGCATTAATATTTGCTAATTCTTATGCTATTATCTTACATTATTATGCTTATGTGAATCCTCTATAATCTGAGTATATTCTGCCTTAGAAGCAGTTTCCACAATAGCATCCTCTTTAAAAATACGAGTGTTAATATAAATAACCGAAATAGCAATAAAACCTCCAAAGAGTACATCTGACGGGAAGTGAGCCCCTATAACGACTCTGCTTACAGATATCAGTATGCCCCAGAAGATGCCAAATACGTATGCCCACTTTGCAGATTTTTCGCTATACTTTTCTGCAAATAAAACTAAAAGCAAAGCAGAAAACCCATTCCCCGCATGTCCAGAAGGAAATGATTGCCCTTCAGGGAAATGCTGAGGGCGATACCATGGGGAAAAATTCGATTGATCAGCAAATAGCTCTCTTGGCCTTGCCCTGCCCCAGATAGGTTTAATAATATTTTGCAAAGTATTGACAGCAAACACGGTTACTATGCTTATAAGCGCAGCCCTCCTAAACTCATTTAGCCTTTCATAGGAAACCTTTGTCAAAAGAATCTGTATAATAATTACTGCAATTATTATACAAACAAATGCAATAATGTTTTGCATGCTCGAAGGCTGGGATTCAGATATTCTGTATATGACCATTGCTACCATCATATAGCCAGTTAGGAGCATTAAAATGCCATTGATAACCCACATGAATACCTTTTTTACAGTCTTTTCGCATCTAGCTAAACTAAATAGAATGTTAGCCGATGCAAAAGCAATAATCATTGCAGGATGTTCTCCGAAAATATCTAAAACACGAACCCAACCCGATTGCTGATTTATAAGAGCATTTGATATTCTAAGGTCAGTGAAGGCAAAGACTAATGCTAAAGTTATCCATGTTATAATAAATAACGTTATATTCCTTACGGACTTTCGAGCCATACATTTTCCTCCCATTTTAAAAGATTATTTATGATTCTGCCAATACAATGCATGCCATGGGTCTATTACTTAAAATTAAGCATTTTTAACCTTTCGTTTTGAATTAGCCTCTCTTTTTTCAAGATCTTTCATTATTTGAGGATACTGCTTATCTAGACCGTAGAACCAGTATAAAATAGGAACCAATGCCAAAAAAATTATGGGTGCAATTAAATATAGGTTTGAAATTGCCTGTAGTGCTGGGGCACTCTGAGTTATAAGAGTCCCATCATAGCCTGCTGACCCTAATATAGTTGTTGCAATTACCATGCCTAATCCACCGCCTACCTTAGCTCCAAATGTGGTGGCACTATATAGCATCCCTTCAATCCTTGTGCCGGTTTTCCACTCACCATATTCAATGGTATCTGCAACCATGGCAAATAATGTTCCCATAAGTGGAGCACTTCCAAAACCCTTCACCACAAAGCAAAATACCAACCAGCTTACTGATGTAGGATTTACAAGCATAAGTATTTGTCCAATCAAAGATATAATTGAACCTACAAAAGCAACATTCCTTTTACCAAATTTCTTTATTAGCGGCATTATTGCGGTCATCATAAGTACAAGGGATGTCCCCGCTTCAACAACATACAAATAGCCAAAAAGGCTTTCATCAGACAAAATATATTTTGCATAATACACCCCAACAGTTCCCCCTATGGACATTCCTAGAACGCTTACAATCCAAATACCGCAGATAATAAGCCAATATTTGTTTTGGAAAAGAAGCTTTAAGGTTTTACCAAAGCCAATTTGCTTATCTGCAGGTGTCGCAATGTTAACCCTCTCTTTTGTATTAAAGAAGCAAAGCAAAAACAGCAATGCTGCAGCAACACCATAAATACACGAAACAATAACCCATGCCAATTGGTTTGTAGAACCCCCCACAGTATTTATAAGAGGCATTGTAAACGCATTGATAGCAAGGCCCCCAACCTGCGCCATTACCATTCTAAAAATATTTATATTTGCACGCTGGTCTTGATCTCTAGTCATCAAAGAGTTTAGTGCACCGTAAGGAATATTAATAGCGGTATATAGAAATGTTGTGTTTATATTATAAGTAAGGAAAACATAAATGTATTTGCCAACATCCCCTAGATTAGGAACTGTGAAGAGTAGTACAGTACTTATACCAAAAGGAATGGCAAGCCATAGCATCCATGGCCTTGCCTTTCCATGCTTAGACTTGGTTTTATCCATAATAAAGCCCATAAACACATCAGAGATACCGTCAAGTATCCTAGATACTAGCACAAGAGTACCAACAATAGCCACATTTAGCCCAAGGGCATCTGTATAAAAGAAAGTGATAAAAGTCCCTGTGAGCACAAGTACAAGGTTGCTTGCCAAATCACCAGATCCATAAGCAAGTTTTTCGCCTACGCCTATTTTCTCTACATACTTATTATCGTTTTCCATGGTTAAACCCCTCTCTATAGTACCTCTTTCATGTAATTTGCTATCTCGATCATACAGTCTTCTGCCTGAGGCATTACACCAATCTGGTCAGCAAATCCATGCCCTAGTCCTCTGTATACAACCGTCTTAAGCTTGTTATTTACTTCTGTAAGGCTTTGAGCATAAGCAAAGTTATCAAATACTAGGAAATCATGTTCTCCAAAAATCAATATGGTTGGAGGAAGTTTAGTTAGATCCCCAAATACTGGTGAAATATAGATATTGTTTGGGTCTTCTTTTCCTTGAAGATAGACATCATTTAAAAAGTTACCACTGTCTCCATCTGCCCCGAGCATTGACCCCATCATGGCCTGACTTTCATTAAACACTTTTTCATGCCTTTTACTGCATTGATACTTGGATGGATCTGCTCCCTTAAAATACTTTGTATGCTTATTAGATACATTAGTAGCAGGATAAATAAGTGCCTGCATCTTTACCATATTATAGCCTTCCGTTTTATCCTTCATCGTTATTGCGGCAGCAAGGTTTCCCCCTGCACTATCCCCTGAAACTGCGATTCTATCTTTGTTACCGCCAAAGCTTTCAGCATTATCATATATCCATTTTGTTGCTAAGAAACAATCATCAAATGGCTCTGGGTAGCAATTCTCTGGGCAGAGTCTATAGTCAATGTTAAAAGCAACACAGTCTAAATTCTGAACAACTACCTTGCACATCTGCTCTACAACGTCAGGAGAGCCACCAAAAAAACCGCCGCCATGATAATATACATAAATAGGCAGATTTTCGCCTGCATTTTCACGTTTATACATGCGAACAGGAACCTGATACCCTTCCGTGCTTTCAACCGTTAGATGGGTTGTTTCTATACCTTCATCTGCAATGGGAATGCTCTTCACGCCGTTGAACATCTTTCTAAGGGGTAAAATCTGCTCTAAAGCCGTCTCAGGCTTTTTCTTTTTCTTTGGCTTAAACTTCATAAGCATCAACATGTCCTTCATTGATTTATAAATCCTTGGATCCATGTCGCCAGGTTCTCCCCCCTCAGGGATAGGTTTAACTAATACTTTAACCCCCTCATATTCAACCTCTCTCTGGTTCTTCTTAATATTTTCCAATAGATTAAGTTCATACTTTCTTTTCATAATAATAATCCCCTCTCTATTATTTTTACCTCTTACCTTTACCTACAACTTCGCTTCCCAATATCCACAGAAAGGATCAATCGGGCTTACTCCTCTAAACTCTGATCTTCCCATTATTTTATCAACTACCGCCTTTATAACTATTGGGCTTGATGTATAGGCATTAATAAAAGTCTTTACCCTAGGGACATCCTGCAAATGATATGGATTAGCGACAGAAATAAACATTACAGGAACTTCATTTAAGTATTTAGGAATGTCAAGCCCCATGGGTGGAGTCCATGTAATCCTCACCGTGGTCTGGTTGCTTGCAGTTTCGAGGTTTGCAAGATAAATAACCAGATCATATTTTTTAGCAAATTCATTTACAGGCTGCATAAGCAAATTAAAATCAATATTTGTACTATCAAATTTATGAACATCAAAGCCTTCCTTTTGCAGAAGCTTTATAAACTCATCAGATATTGGCATGCCTCCTAAAAATCCCTCTTGATCACCTAATACATAAAGCATTACCCTCTTGTATTTCTTAGGAGATATTGGGAGCAGGCTTTGAGTATCTTTAACCAGTGTAACAGCTTTATCGGCACATTCTGCAGCCCATTTCATATGTTCCTCACACTGCAAAATGCTAAGAGCGTCCTCATTAGGTACTAAAATGCCTTCCTCCTTTTGCTTATGCAGCTTAAGAGCGGCTTTAAGAGCAAGAATCCTAGTTACTGCCTCATCAATACGCTCTGGTGTAAGTATCCCTCTTTGTATCCCATTCATCATAAACTCGAAATCTTCTTGTATATCCTGATTGAAAAGGAAAACATCACAACCTGCTGCAATTGCGTAAGGTACAGCATCCTCTCGCCTCATAGCCTGAGTAAATCCCGCCATCAGCGATGCATCAGTAACTATCAAACCATTAAATCCAAGTTTTTCTCTTAAAAGTCCATTTAGAAGTTCTGGTGAAAGTGTTGCAGGCATAATTTCCTCATCTTTTATATTAGGGCGCAATTTGCGTGAATATGCAGGCTGCATAATATGCCCCACCATAAATGTCATTGCTCCATCCTCAATCATGCCTTTGTATACCTTACCGTAGCTTTCATCCCACTCATCAGTAGATAGAGAGTTTACCGAAGTTAAAAGGTGCTGGTCGCGGCCGTCAACCCCATCGCCTGGGAAATGCTTAACAGATACCGTAAGGCCGCACTCATGGATGCCCCTCATATATGAACGAGCCATACGCAGCACACGCTCAGGATCTGAACCATATGTGCGTGTATTTGTTATTGGGTTATGAAAATTATAATCAATATCGCAAACCGGAGCAAATGCCCAATTGACACCGACGGCGCGTCCTTCCCTGCCAGCTATTAGCCCCAGCTTGTATGCATAGTCTTCATCATCTGCTGCAGCCACCCCCATCTGATTGCTATATTTTGTACCATCAGTAGCAGTTCCGTTTCCACCAGCTTCAAGATTGGCAGCAATAAGAAGCGGAATCTTAGAATTGTCCTGCAAAAAACGGTGGGTTTTCTGTACTAAACGTCCTTCATCTGCTCTAAACATAATTCCACAAGGCTTTATATCGTCTAAAATCTGCTTTAAAACTTTCTCATCATCAGTAATACCAATAGGACAAAAAAGCTGCCCCACTTTTTCAGTTAAATTCATAGTAGACAGTGTATTCTCTACCCATGCAATATCCTCATCGCTAATGTAAAATGGCTTGCCTTTTAGGTCTATCATAATTTTCGCCTTCCTTATAAACATACTTATGCTGGCTAAATACCATTATCATAGAATATAAACTTTGCAAAGTTATATGAATTATATTAATAGTTTAACAATTCTTAAAAAATACTTCATCCCAATTATTAATAAGTTTTATGTCCTTTTTTATTGCCCTTTGTATTATTTACCCAACTAATGAGGTAACAGTTAATTTATAATATTAAAAAATGGCATAGAAAAAGTCAGCTTTCGCTGACAATCTCAATAAGCATGACCCCATGTGGCTTTAACTCTTCTATTATTTCCATGCAAGTATCAACTTGTTTATTCATTGTATAATATTGGGGTAATGATTTTCTTTTTATCCAGTCTGTTTCAATAGAGCAAAGGGTCTTTGGAGCCCCCATTTTCAGCCACTCATCATAGGCTGAACCATTTTCCCTGTCAATTTTATATACCCTTATTATGTATTCACCGCTTTTTAGCCCTTTTATAATAAGCTTTAGCTTTTGAGTCTCTCCGCTCTCGAAAACATTGTATCTATCTAACATGCTTAACTGAGAAGTTTCAAGATTTCTATACAGTTCATCATAATGACAGTAATTATAAAGCAGTATCTGGTAACCTGTATTAGACCTTGTCATTATATAGTTTTCACCATGTTCTAATACTTCATTGCCAAGCTTATTTAGTAGGTAGTAAGCATAATAGTGGGGTTTCTTAATTCCATTATTGGTTATAAAGCCAAAACCTCCATGAAAGGTAGTCTCTCCTGCCTTAAACTCTTCAAATATATCGGTGAATGTCCAATAACCCAAACTATCCGCATATTCATACATTCCAAGCATATTATGAACCAAAAATGCAGCCATAAAACAGGTATCATGAACCAAATCTCTTGAACTTACACTGCTATTAAACTCCGTCATATGAACTTCAACATCTTTTAGATTATACATATCTATCTTATCTTTCATCAGTTTAGCCTGCTGTATTATAAAGTCTTTGCCACCCATCTTATATTTACTAGCAGCCCCTAAAAGCGCACTTGGGTTGTCAAAACTTTTATCATCGAAGTTAATAGATTGGCCTTCATCATATATAACCGGGTAAACATGATAGCTAAAAAAATCTATATTTATATTATTGCTCTTAACATATTGAAGAAAATCATCATACCATGTAGCCCCCGAAGATATTTCACTTATCACGGCAGGCCCTCCAACCCTAAGATTTGGATCAACACTTTTTATTGCAAAAAAAGTCTTGCTGAAGAAATCAAAGAAACATTTCTTTGATTCAAACCAAAAAACATTGTCTATGTTTGGTTCATTCCAAATCTCGAAATACCAACTTAAAACCTCATCTCTTCCATAACGCTGTATTAAATGCATTATAAAAGCTTTAACCAGACCAAGCCATTTATTTATTTCATTTGGATAACTTACATTGCCCTTCCACCAGAAAATATATTGATCCTTATTTGATGCAAGCTTTTCAGGCATAAAGCCTACTTCTATAAAAGGTTTTATATTGCATTTCATAAAGAAATCAAATAGCTCATCCACATAAGTGAAGTTATAGTATGGAGTGCCATCTTCATATTCGTTATACACCATCATATCATCATTGAATATTCCATGAAAGCGCACATATTCAAAAGGAATTTCTTTTTGTACCTCCATCATCTGCCTCTGAAATTCCGCCCTGAGGCCTTCTGCTGCACGACTAAAAGTCATCATTTTACTCCATGTATGCTTTAATTTCCTCCCTGGTTTGTTAACCCTAAGCTCATAAGTAATCCTCTTTTGAGTATCGCTAGGTGTATCATCAGTAGATGGTAGGTACTTTATAAGATGTTTATATGCCTGATGAGGGTTAAGCTTGAAATAGTTCAATTTGTCCTGCTCATAACTATCATAGGGAGTCTGTTGGTATAGTTTCCTGTAGTCGCTTGGTGTCATGGAAAATGCCTCTTTAAACGCTTTATAATATGATTTTGAGTTGGGGAAGCCATATTCTATAGCAATATCTAGTACATTATTATTAGTGTATATCAAGCCTTCCATTGATTTTTTGAGCCGAACCGAAGTTAAGTACTTTATAAAGGATATTCCCATGCCTTCCTTAAAAGTTTTTGAGATGTATTGTGGGCTTAAGTCTTCTATGCCTGCTATTGTCTGCAGGGATATATCCTCCATATAATGCTCATTTATATATTGCACAACCCGCTTCAATCGCTGATTAGGCTTTTTAGGTTTTACAAATAGAGGTTTGTTTTCCACCACCTGAAAATTAGAAATAAGAAGCCCTATAAGCTTAAAGATCAGCTCCTGGGCTTTTACTACATAGGCGCCATCTTTTTTATGAACAACCATCATTATCCTTGCAAGTGTATTTCGTATATCGTCAAATCTCTGTTTGTCCTTTCCGTCCCCTGACAATGTATTACAATCAAATATAATCTCAGAAAAGTTGTCAATATAGTTATTAAAAAACATGGTATCAATTTGCATAACGAGTGTAGTATTTTGTTCAATATACTCACTAGAATGCATAACATTGCTGTTTATAAGTATAATATCATCTTCATTTAGCACATATTCCTTATGTCCTTCAGTTATTTTAATTCTGCCATTTAGCACAAAAATAATCTCCATATCCTCATGCCAGTGGATGGGATATTTATTTATGTTATGCAAAAATATCTTTATAGGAAGTCTTTCCTCATGATTGATAAGCTCGTACTTGTACATCATCAAAAGCCTCTTCTCCATAACTTTTATATAGATTCTATCATAAGTGGATTACTATGTAAAAAAGTAAATTAAAAAACAGCTTAAGCTATTAACTTTCAATGGCCTAAGCTGTTTTAACTTTTTTGTTTACTCAATTTATAGAAGAAAGCAAATACCTTTCATCAGCACTTTCTGCAACAGTAGGTGAATGAGTTACAATAATAACGCATTTACTCTCTTCATAAGCTAATTTTTTAAAAATGCTTATTACCTCATCTTGAGTTTCTAAATCAAGATTTCCAGTAGGCTCATCTGCAAGAATAATATCTGGATTGTATGACAGTGCTCTTGCAATTGCAACCCTTTGCTGTTCTCCACCAGAAAGCTTTAATATTCTGCGTTTTGCTTTATTCTCATCTATTTCAACTTTCGATAATAAAGATAATGCATTCTCTTTTTTGTGTTTTATCTTTTTATGAGATATATCCATAGATAATACCACATTTTCAACAGCAGTAAGGTGAGGCAATAGATTAAAGCTTTGGAAAATAACGCCTACACATTGACTTCTGTATTTATAGCGATCTATCTTGCTAATATCTTTGTTATCAAACATAATCTTGCCTGATGTAGGAGTTGTTAATCCCGACAAAAGTGAGAGCAGTGTCGTTTTACCTGCACCTGACTTTCCTACAATTGCATAAACCTTTCCTTTCTCGAACTCATAGGTAATATCATTTAACACCTTTGTTTTGCTGCTATCATATGAATATGTTAAATTCTCAAGTTTTAATATAGACATTATTGTAGCCCCCTTATGCTCTCTCTGATAAGATTTTGAGTGGTTCATATCTTAAAACAAATATAACTGCAACAGAGCTTGATATAATTGTCAATAATATTCCTATTCCCAAAAGCTCACCTACTACCTTAATATCAATTATTGCATCTACATGATTTATATAACTTATTGTTTGATTCCTAAATCCATTAGGCATAACTCCATTAGATCTGCTTTCTTGCTGATTATTAAAAGATGCTCTACCAAAGTTTCTATCCTGCTGCTGCAACTGTACCTGCTGTGCAGCTACTTGTGAGTCAAGCAGCTTATTAGCTGTTGGTACAGAAACTATTGCGCCTGCAGAGGTTCCTATTATGATTGCTATTAAAGTTACCAGAAAAATCTCTGTAACAAACTGTATTGCAACTTTACCCTTTTTCATGCCAATAGCAGTTAAAACACCAACCTCATATTTTCTCTCACGAATGTTGAAAATATTGAATACTATAAGAATCATGCCACCGACTGCAAGTACTATTAAAAGAAAATATGTTGCAAAACTGCTAAGATTTTTAAGAGGAACAAGGCTCTGCTCATAGTTAGTTACATCAGTAGAATTAATTGTATAATATTCAGGTAGCCCCATAATTTTTGCATTAGTCTTAAATGCTTCGTAGCTTGCAATATCAGGGAATACATATGTTCCTAAAACTTGATTTCTAAGAGCTGTAGTATTAGTTCTCCCCGTCTCTTTGTCAGTTTCAGTTGTAGCACTTGCTGCAGATTTATCAATTACGGACTTAAGAGTATTATAACTTGTATAAATCTGATTAGCAGGATCCATTGCTGTTGAAAACCTCATACCGTTATTATTTGTAGAATCTGAGTTTGAATTTTTATATATACCTACAATAGTATACTCATAGGTTTCGGTATCAACATTAGGATTTGCAAGTGTTATTTTATCACCAACCTTTAAGCCGTTAAATGTTGCAAGATCATCATTAACTATACAAACCATATCTGATTTATTTACATCAAACATCTCACCATCTGTTATTTTACAAGTGCCATTTATAAAATTTGTCATTGCATCTTCTGAACTGTAACCAGTGATAGTAAAGTCCCCTTGGTTGCCCATTCCCCCAGGTATCTCTCTACCGTTATTAGGAAATTGTCTATTACTGTTATTGTTATTGTTTGAGTTAGTACTGCTTGATGTATTAGTATTGACAGGTTTTAAATCACCATTTGCATCTATAGAACTAGTCATTGTATAATAAAAATCTTTAACATAATCAGATGCAGCAAACTTTTTGAGTTCATTAATGGGCAGTTCTGAATAATTCCCCATTAACTCACGCATATCAGTTCCATCTGTTTGCGCCTTTTTCATAATTTTTTGTCTATCTAGTGATATCTGTGCTGTTATACTAAGCGATTCAAGCCCCTGCTCTTCAGCCTTTGCTGCTGCGTTTTTAATTGATAGAGTGATACAGCTTGAAATCGATATAACTACAACTATTATTCCTATAAGTATATTTCTACCCTTTGATCTTGAAATACTTTTAAGTGCATTTTTTAAAATATACATCTCAACATGCTCCTTTCATCTGATGTTCATATTCTAGCCTTCCTATCTGATGAATTCTTGTTCTTAACCTGAACATTGTGTGAATTTTTTACATAAAGACAGACAGTCTTTTTTTAACTGTCTGTCTTTATCACCTATTTAGTTTCCAACTCAAACCAGAATATACTGCCTTGTCCTATATCACTTTGAACACCATATGGGGCGTTGTGCATCTCAAGAATAGTTTTAACTATGGAAAGTCCAAGTCCCGTACCTATCTGTGCCCGTATATGCTCTTTGTCAACCTTATAATATCTTTCCCATATATCTTTTAGCTTATTTTGAGGTATTCCTTCACCTGTATCTATTATCTCCAATTTTACCTTTCCACTTTCTATACTTTGACAGACAATTACTAATTTATCCTTACCAGTATAAGTTATGGCATTATTCATAAGATTATATATTACCTGTGAAATTTTGATCTCATCTGCTTTTACTATAACATCTGAATCATAAATATATTTAATGGTATAACCATTCTGCTCTATTAGCTTTGCATATCTTTTCAGTATATTTCTAACACTCTCTGTAAGGTTATATTCACTAATATTAAGCTCGTTTACACCTGACCTTAGTTTCGATATATCTAGCATATCATTTACAAGAGTTTGAAGCCTTTTTGCTTCATCAATAACAATTTGTAAATTTTCTGGCGTATTTTCCCCTGGTAAATCGCGCATTATCTCTGTATATCCTGTTATCAAAGTAAGTGGTGTACGCAAATCATGAGAGATATTTGCAATAAGTTCTTTGCGTAGATTTTCTGTTTTAGAAAGCTCATCAGCCGCATAATTCAAGGTTTCACCAAGCTCACCAATTTCTTTATATCCACTGCTGTCAAAATGTACATTGTAATTACCTGTTGCTAGTTCTTTTGAGGAATTATTAATTTTTATAATTGGCTTTGAAATTTTTCTTGATATTATAAGTGCTAAAATCAATGCAAAAGCAAGCATTATTATAGTAACAAATATTAACTGCACTCTAATAGTTTGTACTGTTGCATTAACAGGCGTAATAATTGCATTCAATAATATAACAATTTTAGTACCATCCTTTTGGGTTACAAGCTTTGTATATATAATGCTCTCAACCATGCCCCTATCGGGCGGATGGATAATCCTTGAAAACCTATCATTATTATTGTTATGGTATTCGCCCTTCATATTGCCTATTTTAGATTGTTCCAAATATGTACCGCCTTTTGACTGTGCATGTTCCACAAAACTAAAAAACTCCCTAAGTGACATTCTGTGAATTGTACATCCAGGCATAACCTCAGCAGAGTATAACCATTTGCCAGTTTCATCAGCAACAATTATACACATATCGTTGTTTTGTGCTATTTTTTTTACAAGCTCCTGTAAGTTAGTGTTAGTATCATCTATATTTTTAGCAATATTATCTGCGGAAAACTTAATATTCTCTACTTTTATGGCCTTGTAAAAACTATCAAGAAGTACTACCTGAAAAAGCCAAAGCAGCAAAAGAGTTGCTGCTACAAAGATAGATAAATAAATAAACAATCTCCATTTTATACTTAATCTTTTATGGTTTGGTTTCAAAGCGATAACCCACCCCTCGTAAGGTAACAACAAAGTTGCTATACTTACCCAAACTTTTTCTCATTAGTTTTATATGAGTATCTAGTGTCCTATCATCGCCATAAAAATCATATCCCCAAACATCAGTTATTATCTGCTTTCTTGTCAAAGCACGTCCCCGATTTTTCACCATATAAAAGAACAAATCGTATTCTTTAGGCGACATTTCAATTCTCTCACCATCTATATACACAATCCTACCTGTAAAATCAACAGTAAGTCCCTCAAAGGATACTATTTCTTTTAGGTCTTGAATATTATTCTTATTTGAACGTCTTATAATGGCATCAATACGCATCATAAGCTCCTTTGGGGAAAAAGGCTTTACTACATAGTCATCAACACCAAGCTCAAATCCATGTATCCGATCATATTCTTCACCTCTTGCAGACAGCATAAGAACTGGTGTGTCTTTTGTTTTGCGTATCTCTCTGCAAGCAGAAAATCCATCTAGCTCAGGCATCATAATATCAAGAATAATAATATCAAAATCTTGGGCTCGGCATATATCTATTGCTTCCATACCATTACCAGCTTCAACTATATCATGTCCCTCAAAGATTGCATACTTTTTAATCAGCTCTCTTATTTTAGGTTCATCATCTACAACAAGGATCTTATACATAACTAACCACCTTAATACATTATATTTAGAATATTATCTCATGCAAATGTGATGGTTTTATGAATATTGCTTGACTTTTTAAAACTACTAAAATCTTTTTTCTAACATCACAAGCTGGGCACCATGTACTGGTATATATAGTTTCTCTTTATACTCACCATTTAATTCTAAATATTTTATAGTCATTTTGGGCCTTGCCTTTCCCTTAAGGTAGTTTAGTTCTTCTTTCGTCATATTCTCTGGAGCACCCATGTCTAGCCATTCATCAAATACTGAGCCATTTTTTCTATCTAATTTGTATTTTGTTATTTTAAAATTACCTGAAATCTCCTTAATACTTATGTTAATTTCTTTATCTGGTTTTGGTTCATATACCAAATACCTTTCTGTTTCAGTTAGTGCAGAAGTATCCCCATTTAAAAACAAATCATCAAAATATGCATAATTGCATGCTAATATCTGTATGTTTTCGCCCTTTCTAGTGATTATATAACCATCACCCTGACTAATTATTTCATCTCCTAATTTTGATAATAAATAGTATGCATAATAGGAAGGCTTTTTTAATCCACTTTTGTTAATTAATCCAAAACAGCCATGAAATTCTGAAACCCCAATTTTTAATTCTTCCATGCTATCTGTAAATGTCCAATATCCCATAGAATCTACTTTTCCTATACAGTCTAAAATATTGCTTATAATAAAGGCTGCCACAAAGCATGTATCATTAACTAAATTTCGGCTATAAGAACATGCATTCCACTCTGTTATATGAATTTCTAGAGTATTAATTTTAGACTTATTTATTTTATCTTTAGCTGAGACTAATGAGTCATGAGTATGGTTCCTTCCAAAATAAACCTTTTCCGTGTCTTTTAAACACTTTAATACTTCTTTAGGATCCTTCATTTGTTCCATAATCCCTTTTACGTCTTGGATATCTGTTTTTATTGAATAATACTCCGGGTATATGTGTAAAGATATGAAGTCTATGGGGACGTTTTGATCGCTACAATATGACAAGAAGTCTTCAAACCAAGTATTATCTGAAAGTACTTGGTATACTACAGAAGGCCCTCCCACCTTTAACTTATCAGAAATTGATTTAATAGCTAATGCTGTCTGCTTATAAAACTCAAAGTACTCTTCTTTTCCCCCGGCCCAAAATACATATTCTAAATCTGGTTCATTCCAAACCTCAAAATACCACGTACTAACTTCTTCTAGGCCATATCTATTTATACAATGTTTTATAAATTCAACTACTAAATTTGTCCACAGCTTAATATCTCTTGGCCCTGATATATTGGCTTTCCACCAAAACACCGTTTCATCACTTTTTTTAATCTCTGAGGGCATAAACCCTAATTCAATAAATGGCTTAATATTTACCTCCTTAAAAAAATCAAATAGTTCATCTACGTAAGACCAGTTATATACAATATTACCCTCTTCATTTATGTTTACAACCATCATATCATCAGAAAATATTCCGTGAAATCTAATGTATTCAAATCCAATTTCACTTTGCATATCTTTAAGTTGACTCTGCCAACCTTTTCTCAAACCCTCTGCAGCCCTTCCAAAAGTGGTTAGTTTTTTCCAATAAGGATTATAAGCTACCCCCCTACTATTTTTATTTGCATTTACCTCTATAACCTCTTTGCCACTAATTCCCTCATTTTCATAATCCACTTTATTGTCTAAAGGCTTTAAATAAGTAAATAACCTTTTAAACGCTGCACTTCTGTCAACATCTAAATATGTCTTGCTCTTCTCCCCCATAGAGCTTGTACTTTTATCTATATCTTCATTAGAAGTATTTGAACCATTCCGTTTTCTATACTCTGTAGGTGAGCAGTCATATGTGTCCTTAAACTTATTGTTAAATGCTTTAGTGCTAGAAAAACCGCTGGCAAAAGATATTTCTGTTATTGTTTTGTCAGGATCTAATAATAGTTCAACAGCCCTATCAAGCCTCACAATATTCAAATACTTCTGAAACGACATTCCCATCTTTTCTTTTATAAAGTGAGATAAATAATAGGAATTAAGCTGTTCCCTCTCTGCTATTTCTTTAAGGGATACATCTTTTTCTAGATTCTCGTTTATATAACTTGTAATACGTTGAAGCCTATTTACATCCTTGTTACCTATCGATTCATTTTCTACAAAATAATAATCAAAGTTATTCACTAAATAGGCTGCAAGTAAATTTACATCGCTTCCTATTATAAGCTGATACCCTTTCTCCTTTTTATTAAGCTCCCATACTATTTTAGCTGTGTAATGCCTTATTATATCAAAACGTTCTTGTTCTTTATTTTTATAAAGAGATGACTTACAGTCAAATACTATTCTATTACATTTAGGGTAGTAAGCAGAAAAATACCCGAGATCTAACTGCAGTGCCAATAAAACATTTTGCTCCTTTGTTTTGCTTGTATTATGCACTTCATTGCTGTTTATTAGTATTAAGTCATTTTCACCAAGTTCATACAATTCATTTCCAACTCTTATATTAACCGAGCCTTGTAATACTATTATAATCTCCATCTCATTGTGCCAATGCAAATCTATTCCATCTACACTGTGTACAATAGCTTTAATTGGAAGTCCTTCATCATTTTCTACTCTTTCATAAAAATATCGCATATTCTCACGCTCCGTATTTTAGTTTAGTATTCGTCGTACATAAAACACACTTCATTAGCTTATAATATTTTGCGATACTGATAACTAATAAATGATAGCTGGCTTTATATTTTAGTATTATAATTATTTAACCGCTCTTTACTCAATTATACTATAACACCTCATAAATTAAATATTACAAAAACATTCATGTGTTATAATTTTTGTAGAAGTAAATATTTGGGCGTTAGACAAATGGAGGAATTAAGGTGAAAATAGCAATTGTTGAAGATGACATGTCTATATGTGAGGAGTTAGAAATAATCTTAAAAAATGAGCTCTACGAAGTCTTCATAGTAAAGGAATTTAATTCCATTCCCCAGCAGATTAAGGAAGAAAATCCAGATCTCATTTTACTTGACCTTGGGCTTCCAGGTATAGATGGCCTTCAGATTTGTAAGGAAATACGAAAAAAGTCCCAAGTTCCTATTATCTTTATAACGGGACAGAATAGTTCCATGAACGAGCTCATGTGTATGACCATGGGAGGAGACGATTTTATTTCAAAGCCTTACGAAGCACCAATTCTTTTAGCTAGAATAAGAGCAGTTTTAAAGAGGACCTCTTCATCAAAGGAGGATTCTAGTATACTGTATTGTGATGGAGTGAAGTTAAATATATTGTCCGCTACCATAGAATACAAAGATAATAGTATGGATCTTACACATAATGAGATTAAGATTCTCCATTATCTATTTCTGAATCAAGGAGAGTATGTTTCACGGGATGATTTAATGGACTTTTTATGGGATAATTCAGTTTTTATAGATGATAATACTTTAAGTGTTCATGTTTCTAGGATCAGGAAAAAACTTAAGGAAATCCATGCGCCTGAAATCATCCAAACTAAGAGAAATCTAGGGTATCGCTGTGGATAAGGGGGAGCTTAACGTGAAATGGTTTGATTATGTGGAGGATAAGCTAATATTGATATGTATTAATCTAATTGGATTACTCCTATTATCCTTTTATCTTAAGCTTTTGGGGATTCATACTAAGGGTATTTTATTAATAGATGGGACTTGGGTATCCTTTATCTTTGTCTACTTATTGATGGATTATCATAGAAGAAGTCGATTTTTTCGACGAATAGAGGAACAGTTGAAGGAATTGAAAGAGCCTTTGCTTCTAGCTGATGTAATGGAGAAGTCTCCAAGATATGATGACCGTTTTTATTACTTTATTATAAGAAGGCTTAATAAACTTTTCCTTGAAGAATTGAGACAGAAAGAAGATGAAAAGAAGGAGTTAGCGGATTATATGGTAAACTGGGTGCACGAAGCTAAGGTCCCTTTAACTTCATTGGAGCTTATTAGCAATGGCATGGAAGGTGAGCTTAAACGAAAGGTAAAGAGGCAGCTAAAAAACATTGAAAAAGATGTTGAAGAGGTTTTATACTTTGCTCGTTCGGGCCAAGTATATCAGGATTATTTGATTAAAAAAGTGGATTTAAAGAAGAACGTTTACGATGCAGTTAGATATAATAAGGATTATTTTATTGAAAGAAATATCTCAGTTGATATAGACATTGGAGATACTTGGGTATATTCTGACTCTAAATGGCTGCTTTTCATCCTCGGCCAGATTTTAATCAATGCGGCCCAGTATCAGAATAAAGATAAATTAGGGCATGTTAAAATAGAAGCTATCCCAAACTCAAGTGGCATAAAACTTTTGGTTGCAGACAATGGTATTGGAATTTCCAAAGATAATCTCCCAAGAATTTTTGACAAAGGGTTTACCGGCGATGCAGGAAGAAATCACAATAAGGCAACGGGAATTGGACTTTATCTATGTAAAAAGTTGTGTAATCAAATGGGAATTATAATAAGTGCTCAATCTGAAGTGGGAAAGGGAAGTACATTTACATTATTCTTTCCAAAAGATGATTTTTATATGATGGATAAAGATAATCTTACGAAATCTTAAGATTCGGTTAAGCTTAACTCATACAAGAAGGTATCACAGTCTTCTATAATAAGGTTAAGAAAACGAGAGGGTGATTATCATGAAGGAAGGCTGGATACGAATTTTAGATGTTGAAAAATATTATGGCAGAAAAGGAAATTTAACAAAAGCAATAGATAGAGTAAGCTTCGAAGTTGAACAAGGGGAGTTTATGGCAATTATGGGGCCATCAGGTTCTGGTAAAACTACCCTATTAAATTTAATATCAACAATTGACTCTACATCAGCAGGACATATTTGGTTTAAGGATCAAGATATTACAGTGATGAAGAATAAGGATTTAGCAGAATTTAGGAAGAAAAATTTGGGATTCGTTTTTCAAAACTATAATCTTTTGGACACACTTACCATTGAAGAAAATATCCTCATAGCTTTGATAATAAATGAAGCCAAGAAAAAAGAAGCCATTGAAAAAGCTGTATCCTTAGAGAAAATGCTTGGAATCTATGATGTGAGAAATAAATATCCTTATGAGGTATCAGGGGGGCAAAAGCAGAGATGTGCTTGTGCAAGAGCTATTGCCAACAATCCAAGTTTGATTTTAGCAGATGAACCTACTGGTGCATTGGATTCTCACTCATCTCAAATGCTTATGGAAACATTGACTCAGATGAATGATGAATTAAATGCTACAATTCTTATGGTAACCCACGATGCTTTTTCTGCAAGCTATACTAAAAGAGTACTGTTCTTAAAAGATGGGAAGATATTTCATCAGCTATATCGAGGTAATAAGGATAGAAGAGTATTCTTAAATGAAATATACAACGTGCTTTCTATGCCAGAAGTAGGTGACAAAGATGCTAGGTAAATTATCTATTCGAAATGCCAAAAGGTCTTTGAAGGATTATGGTGTTTTCATCATGACTATGGTAATGATTAGTGCTTTAATATTTGCGTATAATTCTCTTATCTTTGACTCAGATATGAAAGTAGTTATGTTTGATGAAGCTTATGCGACATTACCAGTTTTTATTGGATTAGCAGATTTTTTTGTAATTCTCATTGCTTCTTGGCTTGTCAATTATATGATGAAGTTTATGATGAAAAAGAGAAGCCGTGAGTTTGCTATTTATCAGCTAATAGGAGTACCTAACAAGAAAATATCTCGCCTTTATGTAAGGGAGAGCAGCATACTGGAAATTATAGCTTTTATTATAGGAATAGTATTTGGTGTGGTACTTCAAATAATTTTAAAGACCATCTTTTTTTCCATGATGCATCTACCTTGGAGCATAAAGGTTTCTATTAATTGGCAGTCAATGGCTCTTTCCTCTGTTCTATACCTATTGGTTTATCTATTGGCTTTGATGAAAAATAGCAGACAGTTAAAAAAGATGACAATACGTAAGCTCCTAGATATGGATCAACAAAATGAAGTACCAGGAGTAAAAAAACACAAGGTAATATCGGTTATTTTATTCATACTTTCCATTGGCTATTTTATTGCTTTTTTCATCATAATGTTTAATGTTGAGTGGAGCTTAATAGGGGTGGCACTAAGTATTTCAGGATTAGTCATTGCCACTTACTTTTTCTATATTGGGGTAACTGGTTTTCTATCAAGCTATATTGACAATAGAGGAAAAAGGTTATTTTATGGGTCAAATTTATTTTTATCGAGACAATTTACATCTAAGATAACCACTATGCAGATTACCTTTGGTACCATTACGGTGTTGATGATTGTGGTTTTATTAAATTCATCTTATGCATTTATGCTTAATGATTATCAAGATAAAATGTTAGAATCTCAGCTGCCATTTGATTTTATCATGTATGATAAATCTACAGACACCGATTTTGAACCCTATTTATCTACTGTAAAGGAAAATGTAGATGTAAAAGAAATTTATAAATATAGCATATACGAGAGTAGCTCCGATGAAGTATCTCAGTATATGTATAGAAACTATTCCTACTTTAAGAAACATCCTAATCATAAAAAAACTCAAAATAACGCTAAGGATTATCAGAGCTATTTTGATTATGATACCTATATGAAATTAAGTGACTACAATAAGCTTAGAGATATGCTTAACCAAGGAAAAGTATCTCTTAAAGATGGTGAATACATGATTCAGTGCAAAGAAAAGATAGAAAGTTATTTGAAAGGTTTTGGAAGCGATAATGAAATTGAAATCAACGGAAACAAGATGAAGTTTGCTGGAATAGAGACAATTCCATTTTCTCAGACTGGTCACAATGGAAGCGACTATATCATTATTGTTCCAGATAATGTAGCAATAGCAATGAAGCCATATTACTCCATTGTAGTAGCTAAGTTTAACGAAAAAGCGCCACAGGGTTTACAACAAAAATTACAAAAATTAGAGGAAGCTAAAAATGATGAGGTTCAGAACTGGTGCTATGGAACTGATCAGATTATAACTATGTATTCAAGGATTGCTGTTCGAGATAATATTCTTGGAGAGACTAAATTCCTTTTGTTCACTATGTCATATGTATTGTTTTATATAGCAATAACTTTTCTCTGTATAGCCCTTACAGTATTAGCTGTTCAGCAGCTTAGCGATTCTTTCAAATATAAGTTTAGGTATGATATTTTATCAAGGCTTGGATTGAATCAACAGGAAATTCATAGGATAGTATTTAAACAAATAGGTATTTATTATTTGGTTCCTTTTGTATTGGGAGTACTATTGAGTGGAATAGTGGGGATATATGTTAGTAATGTTTTCATCTTTTATACTGGAATTCATTCTAGTATCTTTAATTATATAGGTAGCTCGGTACTTCTATTTGGTGGGATATATTTCTTATATTTTGTAATAACCTATGTTGGATTTAAAAGAGGTCTTTATTCTACTTTGAATTAAGATGAATTAAAATGTGGGCTGGATTTGACGCTTACCCCCATAAATTAAATATTACAAAAACACTTATGTGTTATAATTTCAGTATACTAACTAAAAGCATGGAAAGGAACATGGAAAATATGGAGTTTGAAAAGTCATGTGGTGCAGTTATATATAGAAACTTAAAAGGCAAAATGGAGTTTCTAGCCGTTAAGAGTAAGACTTATGGCCATTGGGGTTTTCCGAAAGGTCATGTAGAAAAAGGTGAGATAGAAGAAGATACCGCAAAAAGAGAGGTATTAGAAGAAGTAGGGCTTAATATTATTTTGACTAGCGATTTTAGAACTAAAACAGAATACTTTGTATCTGAAAATATTAAAAAAGAAGTAGTATTTTTCCTTTCAAAGGTATCAGACCAATCAGTTAAAATTCAGCTTGAAGAAATAGCTGACTATAGATGGGCTGGTTTTGAAGAAATGATTAAATTATTAACATTTGATAATGATAAAAGTGTTTTAAAAGAGGCATATAGCTATGTTTTAGTACAGTGCTGACTTCAGGATATGTTGATTTACTGTAGCAGCGTGCAGCGGAAGTCAATCAACATATC
>ENA-UOOK01000771-UOOK01000771.1-fermentation-metagenome-genome-assembly--contig:-NODE-771-length-42751-cov-12.743840_pt1 | contig 42751 bp, 39 predicted proteins | sample MGYA00245777_ERZ724023 | MGnify/ENA primary metagenome ERZ724023 (study PRJEB28704, sample SAMN03018312) | fermentation metagenome | biome: anthropogenic terrestrial biome; feature: soil; material...
CTAAGTTATCTAGAATATCTCTTACAGATGAGGAGTTGAAGAAGTTTACACCTCAGATGGAGGGTATTTTAGAGTCTGCATCTGTACTTCAGGAGGTTAACACTGATGGTGTTAAACCTATGAAGGGACATATTAAATTAGAAGAGGTTAGAGAGGATATATCTGGTGAGTGTTTGACACAGGAAGAGGTATTAAAGAATGCTAAGCATAAGGAGGCTGGATGTGTTAAGGTATATGGAAAGGTGTTTGGGGAGGTACAAGAGAGTTAGGCAAATCATAAGAGCCTACCAAAAACATCATATTTTTAGTAGAATACATATCAACAAGCCGAGGTGGTGGAACTGGCAGACACGTATGCCTTAGGAGCATATGGGGTAAAACCCGTGGAGGTTCGAGTCCTCTCCTCGGCATTTTCATTAGTTATTTAAAAGAAAAAAGCACCAATTGAGGTTGTATGAGATATTAAAGAATATACATTATGTATACATATCTCACCTCTTTTGGTGCTTTCTCTGCTATTAAGCTAATATCCTTTTCTTTTTCTTCCTTCCGTTATCTCTGAAAAGACTGTCAACTGAAAACCTTGAGAACAAGTCTCTGTGAATCCAATATGTCCACAAGGTATTTGCTATAGAATGAAGTTCTTCCCTACTATAGACTGTTGCTAATGAGACAAATGTCTGTCTTAACAATTTATCAATACTTATGTCCGACTTCTTTGCAGAAGTTTGGATAAATCTAGCAACCCTACAAGGTAACTCCATCTCCTTAGAGCAAGAACATAACCCCGCATACCTTATTTTGTTTAAGGCAAACAAAAAATCTTCATCCGAACAATGTTTCTCCATTCTTCGTTGGAGATAGAATCTTTGGATTTCTTTCTCAGCATCCGATTCTGGACCTACGATAACTGTAATGCCCTGGATTTTCTTCCAGTAATCAGTTTTACTTGTCCATTCGTTGCCTTGGGCGACCTTTACCATGTCGCGGATTGTTTCTTCTGGGCTTTTCGTTCTAAAAGACATATATTCAACTAATTCGTTAGGGTACATATTAATTCTCCATCTAATCATTACTTATCCATTAAACTTACAAATGAATAGCATACTAATCACATAGATAATATGAGCAATATGCCATCCATTTGTTTTAATTGAAGAAAAAGAAATTTTTAATGAGCAGAGAGTATAGACTAAGAAATTAATACTTTTTGTCTATATCTAACTACATTATATCATTTTTTAACAAAAAGTTCAACACTATGGGGTGTATTGGCAAGAAAAAGCACCAATTGAGGCTGTATGAGATATTAAAAAATATACATTACTGTATACATATCTCACCTCTTTTGGTGCTTATCCTAACAGTTACAAAAGATTAGTTTGTGGACCACACTTCAAAACCTGATTCTAAGATACTTGCTAGAAAAACAGATTCATCTTTACTTAGTAGTTCTTTGCCGTTTCTAACGGGAGAGATAATTACTCCAGAACAATTCTCAGTTACTAGAGCAAAAGTCCTTCTCTCTTCAACCAATCTACCCAAAACAGAACTGACCGGAGAAGCAACAAAGTCTGCCAATACCGTAGGACTAGTCGCGTTTGTAAGAGAGATATCATACTCCCCTGATTCTAACCTGCTTAAATTAGCAAAGCAATGTATTTCTTGATTAGTTGGTAGAGAATCTCGGAATGTTCTCAACACACCATTCTCTATCATCCAAGCAAGACGTTGAATGTCTTTTTCTAATCGTAAAGTATCCCTAAAATTACTTGGAATCTTCATCATAACCCCAAATGGGTGCTCAATTACTACTGGAGAGCTAAGCCTGGAAGCCTCTTTCATCCCCCATTTAATTGTATAAAAAACACTTAACCCTGGGGGTTGATCATCAATCAAATATAGTTCTTCTATTTCTACTTCATCAAAAATTGTAGTTGCTATCACTTTCACTCCTTTTCTCTTGAAAATCTTCTGTAATCTGTTAATGTTCGTAAATAGAACTAAGTCTTTATTTACGAAGTCATTATATCAAAATATGCTTAGAACCTCAAATCTATAGGATATATTGTAAAGTAAGTAATATATGCTAAAATTACTTCTATGTTCAAGAAAATAATAAGACCATTTCAAAATGTCCTACTAGAAAGAAAACTCTGTGTTGGTTGTACATATCCATTAACTAAGGCAAAAAAACTTGGTAATCTTTCTGAAAACAGAATAATGGTAGAGTGTAAATGTAAGAGAAGATATGTATATGAAAAGGAATTAGCAGGTTTCAAGAGAGCAACATTTGCAGAAGAACAACAACTTGCAAGTGATATTGCAAAAGGAAGAACTTGGTAATCCTTCACAAAATATCATAATTATAGTAGAATCTCTCTGTAATGCCGCTATCGTCTAGTGGTCTAGGACAACAGGTTTTCATCCTGTAAACCGGGGTTCGATTCCCCGTAGCGGTACCATACAATGGAAAATCCTCAAAAGAAATCAAAATTAAGGATTGTTCTCACTATATTCCTATGCTTGTTTTTACTTCTCTGTGCAAGTATATTCGCAATCCACTATCACGTAGAAAAAAGTAGTAAGAGGGATATATATACTCAAGAACAGTTAGTTCAAAAAGGGAAAGATAATTATCAAGCAATCCTGATTCTTGGAGGAGGTATTCGAAATAATCGGCCTACCCCTATTCTAAAAGAAAGACTAGATACCGGGATTTTTCTGTATAAAGCAGGGCTTGCTCCTAAGATACTCATGAGTGGAGATAATGGAAGCATTCATTATGATGAAGTCAGTGTAATGCGAAAGTATGCCCTTGAACAAGGGGTCCCTTCTGAAGACATTTTTATGGATTATGCAGGATTTTCTACATATGAAAGTATGTATAGGGCAGAATATATTTTTGGGATATCTAAAATGGTTATTGTAACTCAAGAATATCATCTATATCGTGCTATATATATTGCTAGATCAATGGATATTGATGTTGTTGGAGCTAGTGCAACAAAAAATATTCTAAGTGGACATAATGCTCGCCTATTCAGAGAAGTAATAGCACAGAGTAAAGATTTCTTCTCAACTAAGCTAAAGCCTAATCCAACATTCTTTGGAGATAGAATATCTCTCGAACAGAGTGCAGACGAGGTGTACAAGCAGTCAGAAGATTGACAAAGATATATCATTCTAATAGACTTTTAATTAGGTTAGATTCATTTTATTTTAACTGCCAAAAGAATGTACGAACAAGTAGAAGAAGAATTAACAACAAGTGAGAAAGTTTCATCTGTATTTGGTTCAATTGGGAAGTTCATAATATCTTTCTTAGAAACAGTTGTCGTTGCATTAGTCATCTCTGTAGTTTTGTATCTTTTCATAATGACCCCTCATGAAGTTGTTGGTAATTCTATGCATCCAACATACAAGAATGGAGAGTATTTAATGGCGAATAAAATACTGTATAAGATGTCAAAACCAAAAAGAGGTGATGTCATCATATTCAAATACTCTGATACTCAAGATTTCATAAAAAGAATAATAGGTCTTCCTGGTGATACGGTGATGCTCAAGGATGGAAAATTATATATTAATGATCGTATGCTTGATGAATCAAACTATCTAAGTAACAGTATATATACTAAAGGGGGAGAATTTCTAAAGGAGGGAGAGATTGTAAATGTACCACAAGGGAAATATTTTGTATCAGGAGACAACAGAGATCATAGTTCAGACTCTAGAGCTTTTGGGCCAATAGATGCTAAAAACATTAAAGGTAAGGCATGGATTGTATACTATCCATTTAATGTATTTAGATTGGTTAAACATGAGCAGTACTCAATATAGCAAAGTTGTGTGAAACATGTTAAGCTAAATATATGAAGACTTTTGTCGTTGCAAATCAAAAAGGTGGTGTAGGTAAGACTACAACAGTCATGAATTTAGGCGCAGCATTAGCTATTAAAGGAAAAAAGACTCTTCTGATTGACTTAGATCCACAAGCTAACCTCTCATCAGGTCTTGGATTTACTCAACAATTCGATAAAGATAGTTGGAACTCTACAGATGAGGCTCCATACAAGAGTGTATATGATGTTTTAATTGACAAAGAACCTCTTTCTTCAGTATTTGTAGCTACATCTACCGCCAACCTATTTCTAGTTCCATCACATCTCTCTCTTGCGGGTGCAGAGATTGAGATGGTTAATATAATATCCAGAGAAACTCTTTTGAAAAAAGCTATCGAAGGAATGAGTGAGGAGTTTGATTATGTCATAATTGATTGCCCACCTTCACTAGGACTTTTAACCATCAACGCTCTGTGTGCTGCAGACAAGCTCCTTATCCCAATACAGTGTGAATACTTCGCTCTAGAGGGGCTAGGACAACTCATAGAGACTACAAAATTGATTAAAGGTGTAAATGCTAATCTGAAAATTGGCGGTGTAATATTAACAATGTTTGATAGTAGAACAAAGCTTTCAGAAAGCGTTGTTAAAGATGTTAAAGATTTCTTTAAGGATGTAGCATTTAAGAGCATTGTACCTAGGAATGTAAGACTCTCTGAATCTCCTTCTCACGGAAAAACAATATTTCAGTATGATGATAAATCCACAGGAGCTATGGCGTACAAAAAACTTGCAAATGAATTTATTAAAAGATTTAGTTAATATTTTACTTTAAAAATATGAGTGATAAATCAAGATTAGGAAAAGGTTTAGCCGCATTAATTAGCACTAATGAGATTGAGAATACAAATAGTTCTTTTGTAGAGAATTTTGATATTAATAAAATAGAAGCAAATCCGTATCAACCAAGAATGCATATGGATCCTGAAGAGTTGATACAAATTGCAGACTCCATTAGAGAGCACGGCATCATTCAACCCCTTATCATTACAAGAAAGAAAGATACCGATTCATACTATCTAATTGCAGGAGAAAGAAGACTTAGGGCTGCACAGTTAGCAGGTTTTAAGAGTGTCCCTGTTGTAATAAAAGATAGTTCTCCACAACAGATGTTGGAAATTGCAATTGTAGAAAATGTACAAAGAAAAGATCTTAATCCTCTTGAAGAGGCGTATGCATATAAACAGATGCAAGATGAATTTGGTCTTGCTCATCATGATATAGCAAAAAAGGTAGGGTTTAATAGAACAACAATCACAAACAAGCTTAGACTTTTAAATCTTCCTGAACCTGTTAAAGAGGATGTGCTAAATGGGAAAGTGAGTGAAGGTCATGCTAGAGCATTGATGGGAATTAAGGATGGTACATCTTTAATTGCAGCTGCTGATATTGTAATTAAGAGAGGGTTGAGTGTGAGAGAAACAGAAGCTTTAGTAAGAAAGATTACATTCGGTAAAGGAGCGACAACAAGACTCTGGAAGACAACAGATGCACAAACGTCTAAATATTCAGAGCAGTTAAGCAAAAAATTGGGATATACAGCACATATTCAAAAAATGACAAAAGGTGGAAAGCTTGTTATTAGATACAATACAGTGGAAGAATTAGAGGATTTAATGGGAAAATTGCTTTAATTATCACTCACCTCTTGTCTTAATTTCTCATATACTAAAACTGCTGCGGTTGAGCTAACATTCAAGGATCCAATCCCCTCCCTCATTGGGATTGATACAGAACCATCTACTCTTTCTAGTACACCTGTGGAGATTCCCACATCCTCAGCACCAAGTACAAACGCTATTGGTCCTTTTAAATCCTGTTCGTAGTAATTGCCTCCTTCCATATGTACTGCATATGTCTTTATATCATTCTCCTTAAGAATCTTAAGTGCTTCAAACAGCTTCATCTCTACTAATGGAACTCTCTCTGCCGCACCCATTGAAATACGAATCGTTTCATCGGATATGATGCTTTTCTTCTGAGGATTAATGATAATACCATTAACTCCAACAGCAAAAGCAGTCCTCATAATTGCCGCAATATTCTGAGTATATTTTAGATCATCCAAAAGTAAGAAAAATGGTTGCTTGCCCTCTTTGTATATTGTGTCTAATAGTTCTTTCAAACTCCAATCATTTTGCGAATACATCATCCCTACAATACTCTCTGCAGCTGAAGATCTGAGTCTTCTTTGAAGTGCTTTTCTAGAAACCTTTACCACAGGAACCCTGTTTTTACCTGCCAATTGGAAAATTTCTCTTGTCTTTTCATCTTTGAATGCCCTACCCACAGCATATATTCTTTCGAACTCTCTGCCTTCTTTTAACAGCTCTAAAAGAGCATTCTTGCTTTCTATCTGTATGAATTTGGATTTTGCCATAGTCGTATGACTATTCTATCACATCAATAAAGTATTGGCCTCTCTTAAAGCCACTCATTCTTCTAAACTCAACAACACCATCTGTTTTAGCATGAATGGTATGTGTTTTGCTCATATATGTATTCTTTCCTGGATGAAATACTGAGCCTTTCTGCTTTACAATAATGTTTCCAGCTTTAACTTCCTCGCCTGCAAACCTCTTTACACCCAATCTTTTTCCAGCTACTTTACCGTAGTTTGATGTTGTCGTTCCTGCTGCAACTTTTGCCATCTACTCTTTTTTTCAAGTTATATATACATACTAAGATCTTTCTAGTATGAAAATGTTTCGGGTAATGATACTATTTTTTCGACTCCACTTCAAGTCCCTAGTTGGGGAGTACTCGCTGTTCTTCACAATCCACCTTTTCCCTACTAGTTCTCTAATTCCGAATGTAATCCAACCTTTGTTTGTTTTGTATGATGGTATTATCATAACAACCTTTATTCCTCTCTTAGCAAGCTTTATATCTATTAGCTCAAAGAGTTTACTGTAAAGGTTTTTTACATCATCTAAAAGCTCTCTTGCCCTAACATCTGAAAGGAGTCTAGTCTGGGGTGGTCCCATAAAGGGTTCACAAACAATTGCATGTATGTCTGTATTTTTTAGTTTTTTAACAACTGCAGAATCTGGTTTAGTAACATCAAGATAGAAAGATTGGTAGAGGGTATCAGTAATATATCCTTCTTGATATAACCACTTTGTATTATTATCCGTATCCTCCACCGCCTTAGGATCAATATCTGAGGCTAAGAAGTTAAAACCTAATACTGCTGCCTCCATTGGGATAGTTCCAGAACCACAGAAAGGATCCCAAATTGTTCCACTAGAAAGAGCTGTGAAATTAACCATCATCCTTGCAAGCTTAGGAGGAAGAGTTCCCATCTCAAGATTACTACCGGGTCTTTGAATATCTCTATTAACAAAACCCTCTAAATCTTGAATTTGTATTGTCCTACCATATATTTCCTGTTCTTTATTTCTAATTATAATTAATTCAAAACCTTTTCCTAGTATCTCGTTTTTAATCACCTGTGCTGCATTTAGAGAGTATCCATCCCTAATTGGTAAGACAAACCTAGATGATATTCTGTATTCTTTAAGCTGTTTTTTAATTCCGTTACCTAATCGCTTTAAAAAGGATGAGTCTGATTTTTTAATATCTCCTAGAATGCTAATACCAAAGATTAACTTTCCTTCTTTTTTCTGTTCTGTGTAGAAAGTATCAATATCTTCTACAATCTCACCTACCCTAATTGCCCCACCTAATCTTTTAAATATATTTATTACTGTTAGTTCTGTGAGTTTTTTATGCTGAAGTAGAAAGATACTATTTCCATACCTAGTAATACTTTCCTTTGGTAGACCAAACGAACTTAAAACTGTGATTAATTCTGTGTATGAGAGATCTGGGAATGTACCAGATTCAAAGAAATACTGTTTGGGCATCAATCTAAATACTCTTAACTATTACTTTCGTAATACTTGGTCTATATCCGTATCTTTTCCTATCTCTTGATTTAGCTGCATACTTAAATCCTTCAATCTTCTTACCTTGTTTTTGAGATGTAATTTCAAGCTTTACAACCGCACCATCTACATAAGGTTTTCCTACCTTTGTATCCTTACCATCAGAAAGCAACAATACTTCCTTTACCTCTATCTTATCACCCTTTTTCCCTTCCAATTTGTTAACTTCATACTCTTTTCCTTTGAAAACCTTGAGTTGTACCCCAGAGATTTGAATAACTGCAAAACTTTCTGCTGATTTAGTTTCTGTTTTTTTTACAACTGGTTTTGTTTCCTTCTTTACACTCTTTTTAACTGGTTTTGTACTTTTAACAACCTTCTTTGTGGTTGTTTTTGTATTTGGTTTTGTTTCTTTTGTGTTTGCCATATCGAGTTGAATTCTATGCTATATGTATTGAAAAGTCAACAACAATAGTCTGTTTTACTCTCTTTTTTACTTTTTCAAATCAGAAAACCGCTTTAACCTCTTTCATCTTATCACCTTCTAAACCGTCAAGAGGTTTACTATCGGTCTGTTTTTTGATATAATTACAATTGGTAATAGTGGAATTGTCCGCTGTTATTGCACCTTAACAATCTTACAAAAAATTCAAACCTTAAGGAGGTTAAAATGGCTTTTAATTTAATAAAATACGTGTGGATTGGATGTACAATTTCTATATTCACAATCTTGGCTATCAAAGACCCCAGCTGGATCAACAGTTATAAGAAAATAAACTGGAAATTAATACCTATAAATATTGTAATTATTGCAGTGATGATATTTAGCCTAAAATTCTTAATGACTATCTCACCAGAAATTATGGGCTTTAGTATCCCGAGACTAATAGGAATGCTTTTTAAGAATGCACCAGATATTCCTGTAATGAATATAAATTTACTAGGATATGATATTAAATATCTTGGTGTAATCTTACTTCTTCTTCTTTTAACGGCTCTGCCGAAACTAGCAGAGTTTGAAGAAAATCTTTTTAGAAGAGGGACAAAGAATTGGTTGGATGGCCTAGCTCGAAGTATACTCTTTGGGTTGGTACATATGCTAGCCTTTGTTCCCTTAGGGACTGCAATTGTCCTTATTATTGCTGGATTATTTTTCACCTACCTATATTTCAAAGGTGGTATAGAACTGTCTACTCAAGGACATCTTCAACACAACTTTTTATTAGTAGTAGTACTACTGATACAGAGTGTCATAAATAGCTTCTTTTAAGCTATAATTTCTTCAAAATTTTGTAAGATTGCTTAAGGTAAGCCTAGGTATTAGAAATGTTGTTTCATACAACAGAAAACTTCTTTTACCTAGGCCCCTTAATCCTCATACACATCTATTATATCCGCATTCTCTGTCTTAATTTTGGCTGCATTCTTTAAAACAAGATTATGGATAATACCTAACTCTATCAATGTCATAATTGTTATTGTCCCTCCTGCACTCATCAATGGTAGAGGAATACCTGTTGCTGGAATACTACCTGTATTTGTTCCAATGTTAATAAAAACCTCTAAAAGAATTTTAATACCTATACCTACACAAACCAAGGATTGCATTGTATGGGCACTACTGTTGATTGCTGTAATAAAGCAAATAATTATAATAACAGCATAAAGTGAGATTAGAAATACACTACCTATTAATCCAAACTCCTCTGCATATGAAGCAAATATAAAGTCTGTTCTAAATTCAGGAAGAAAGTTTCTCTTGCTTTGTGTACCATTACCAAAACCTTTTCCAAATATCCGTCCTGATCCTATGGCTATTTTAGATTGATTAACATTAAAACCAATATCACTAGTTGTTTCTTCAGGATTAACAAATGCAACAATCCTATCTTTCTGATACGGTTTTAATACCTTATTCCAAGTAATTGTTGTTAATATCCCTACAAAAAGAGCTAATATGACTGATATTATGATAAATATCTTCCAATTGCTTTTTGTATAGAAACCAAATATTGCAATAAAGAATGCTGGAATAAGTAAAAGATACCAAAGATTATCCCCAGTAACAGATGAGAGGAGAAAGCCTCCAACTGTACAACCGATAATTGATAGTAATACGGTATTTCTTAATGGGTTATTAAGACCTAGAAAAGCGATAATGAACCATATAGCTAATGTTAAGAATGCCATACTTCCACTTGGTTCTTTATATATAAGGAAGAATATTGGTAACATAAGGAAGAAGGATAAAAGGAACAGACTCCATTTATTATATTTCTCCTTTAATGAAAATATAAATGCTGTTAGGATGATTAATGTCAGTTTTGCTATTTCAGATGGTTGTATCTGGACACCGCCAATGACTAACCACCTTTTGACTCCTTTAATGGTTGGTCCTAAAAATAGGACTGCAATGAGTAGTGCTATTGTGACTAGATATATTATTAATTGCACCTGCCAAAACTTCAGGTTAGAAAGATCTATGTAGCTAATAATAAGGAATAGTACCGCACCTATGAGAATGAATATTATCTGTTTCTTTAGTATAGAGGTATCGCCAAGCCCTCCTGTTGGAAGTATAAGAGTAGAGTATAGAGTAACAAGCCCTATTACAATTATAAGAAATAATGGTATTGCTAAAGAAAGAGTAATCCATTTTCTACCTTTTGATGAGGTGGAGAGTAAATTCATATTGTATTATATCAAGATAGCCTACTTCTTTCTCATGAATGCAGGGACATCTAGTGGGTCTTCTGCATCTATATCCTCTGGTTGAACAGTATCAAATGTACTGTCTTCTATTATTTCATCAACATCTTCTGTCTCTTTGTCATCGAAAGACTCAAGTGTATCCTCTGAGCTTGGAGCTGAAGTAGAAGGTGTTGTATCAAATCCGAAGTTTCTAACAGTAGATGATGGTTCTTTACCCCTTAATTGATTTGTATATACCTGATTGCTTTCATCAAAACCTGTTGCAACAATTGTAATTATGAGTTCATCTTCTGCTTCTGGGTCTATCTGTGCACCAAACTTGATATTCGCAGAAGGATGTACGGCCTCTTTAATGAGTTCGGATACTCTACTAATCTCTTGAAGGGATAGATTTGCTCCAACTATATTGTAAAGGACTCCTGTTGCACCCTCAATTGACATATCCAAGAGAGGACTTGATGTAGCAGCTTTGGCTGCCTCTTCTGCTCTGTTCTCCCCACTTGCCCTACCAATTCCCATAAGTGCAGTACCTGCATTTTGCATAACTGATTTAGCATCATTGAAGTCTGCATTGATATATCCTGTCTTGCTGATTAGATTTGAAATGCTGTTTACACCCTCTGCTAGAACCGAGTCTACTTTCTTCATTGCATCGATAAAAGAGATACTTTCACTATCGCTGACAACTTCTAACAATCTTTGGTTAGGAACAATAATGAGTGTATCTACCTTATCTCTTAGATTGGCAATACCTTCTTCTGCTATCTCTCTTCTCTTGTTTCCTTCAAAATCAAATGGTTTGGTAACAACAGCAACTGTTAATGCTCCAAGGTTTCTTGCTATTCCTGCAATTATTGGAGCTGCTCCTGTACCAGTTCCGCCACCCATGCCAGCTGTAATGAAAACCATATTTGCGCCTTCTAAAAGCTCTTGTATCTGGTCTAAACTCTCTTCCGCAGCTTGTGCTCCAAGCTCTGAGTTACCTCCTACACCCAATCCTTTAGTTAAATCCTCACCTAACTGTAATGTTGTTGGTGCTTGAGACATCTTAAGTGCTTGAGCATCTGTATTAAATGCCATAAAATCAACCCCTGCAATATCATAGTCTGTAATCATGGTATTGACTGCATTACAGCCACCACCACCAACACCAACTACTTTTATTTTTGCAACTGGATCTACATTTGTTGTAACTAACATAAATTGCCTACAGTAAACTTAATTTATTTATGGCAGTAATGACTTAAACCAATCTCCTAATTTACCAAACAAACCTTTTACATCTACCTTCCCCTTTTCACCACCTCCACCAATCTCCACATCATCATCTAAGGCATGTTTTATTAATCCCTGCACACATGCATATGCAGGATCTGAAATCTCATCTGTCATACCACTCAAACCTGAAGGATACCCTACTCTTGCAGCTACACCTAATGTTGCTTGGGTAAATTTAGTAATATCCCTTAACAAACTACTACCTCCTGTTAAGACTATTCCAGCAGGCATTGCCATTTCGTACCCTGCCTTAGAAATATTTTCTTTAACCATATTAAAAATTTCCTCACATCTAGCACTAACAATTTTCTCCAACATCTCTTTTGAAATTGTTTTATTAATCCCAATGACATCCAAATCAATCTCCTCCCCCTTACTCTTCTTCTGTTTCTTTGGCTCATCTCTCCTTAATATTGCAGGGATTGAATCCAAATCTTTCGTTTTGGTTGATTCAAATTTAGTGTCAAAAAGCTTAGACATTTCAACTTTAATCTTCTCAGCCTCTTCTAGTGATACTTGCAGACCAATAGCGATATCGCTTGTAATACTGCTTCCTCCCAATGGTACACAACCACTGTATATAATGGAGCCCTCTTGGAAGATTGTAATACCTGTTGTTCCTGCCCCAATATCCAACATTGTTACACCCAATTCTTTCTCAGTATCGGTCAAAACAGCAAGCGATGATGCCCATGCTGCAAAGATTACATCATAAACATTAGCGCCTACCTGCTCCGTACATTTCTTAATATTTTGCCAATATGAATTTGGAGCAGTAATTATATGTGTTTCTACCTCCAATCTACCTCCACTCATACCTATTGGATATTTAATTCCTCCTTGACTATCAACAACAAACTCTCTTGGAATTATATGAATTGGATTAAGATTGTCAGGAAGGGATAATGTCCTAGCATTCTCAATAGCTCTATATGTATCATCAATTGTAATTTCACTACCCGCAACTGCTACTACACCCTTGTTATTCAAGCTTGTAACCTGCTCCCCATTAATCGAAACATAAACATCAGAAACGGTCACACCAGCCATTCTCTCTGCAGCAGTAACACTTTCTAGAATTGAGCTTGTAGCATCATCAATATTAACAACAACACCCTTTTTAATGCCTTTACTGGGATGTGCACATACACCAATAACTGTAGGGCTCTTCCCATCCTCTACGGAAGTTATTAATGTTGTAATCTTAGAGCTCCCAACATCTATTGCTGTTATTATTTTTCGTGCCATATATCGTTAGAGACAGTTATTTTACATAAATTATTATACAAAAAAGATGTAATTAAACAACATCTGTATATTTAATATATCAAATCTGTATAGATTAGCAAGTATTATATCTAATTTTTTACAACAGGTCTTTCAAATCTTACATCTATACTACTAAACTCCATACCCTCACCTTTAACTTTCCCCATTACTACAAAGTATCTTGCAAGTTGAGTGTCTATACTATCCGAGAGTGTAAATATATGAGTTTTACCATCTATGTCAGTAATATGCAAAACCTTCTCTTCAAGAACAATCTCTCTAATATTAAAACCGAATGATTCTACAACCTTTACAACATTAGATATTACTTTCATAACAAGTAATTGTTCCTTGCCACCTGAAAGTTTTGCCGTTTCAGCTTCATCAGATTTGAAAATATAGTACTTAGTATCTGAAGTATATTCTACACAACAAGTAGCCGTATCTTCACTATCTTCACAAACTCTTTCTAACACCACACCTGTTTGAGAAAGAAGTTTACACTGTCCGTTATTATCAAGAATTAGAGATCTGGGTTGGTATGTATCTACAAACACTTCTAATTTGTTGGGGACTATTTTCATAACTCTTGCAGATTTAATATAGGATATACCTCTTTCAAGATCCTTCTCAATATCTTTAGAATAGATAGAAAAGAAGTTTTTACCTGTTATATTTCTATGTAGATTCTCAACAATTAGATTCTCTATCTTGTCATCCAAATCCTCCCCATTTTGATTAAAAACCTCATATCTCTTTATATTCCATAACCCTAAAACAAAAGAAAGAGAAATCAGGATGATAAATATAAAAAAGGGAAGATTCTTTTTTAGAAAAACAACTGGCCTAAACCTTGAGAATCTTTCCTTAAACCAACTTTTAGAATTTTTTATCTTTACTGGCATGCACTAGATATTACCATTGTATAAAGGTAAATGGAAATGAATTGGGAAATATATTTGTTTAGTGATATTATACTTATTTATGATGGGGCAGTTGGTCAGTACAATATCAGATTGGTTGAGCACCTGGGGGTATCTTGGAGTTTTTGTTTCTGCTGTTGGGATACTTCCTGCAGAGATTGTTATGACAATAGTTGGAGCTGTTAGGCCAGAATTCATATCACTTGTCAAAGTGGGATTAGCAGGAGCATTGGGAGAGGTTGTTGGAGCTGGGTTTACATACCTCATCGGTTACTACTTTAGGAATAAAGATATCATAGGTTTTCTTAATGGGAAGGGTAAGTGGTTGAAGGTTGATGAGAAGTCTTTCGTAAAAACACATAAGAAGTTTAGAGCTAAAGGATTTATGTATATTCTTCTGACACGCTTTACTCCTTGGTTAAGAATTGTTGTTTTGCTTGTGGCTGGATATCTTAAGTATAATTTTGTCCTAGCTTCCATAGGTGTTTTCATTGGAACATTCATCTACGCATTTGGTTTCGCATATCTAGGTTCTAAGATTGGTTTTGATTTAGAAAGGATTACAAATGCTATTAATATAGTGAATAACTGGTTGGTGATAGTAACACTGCTTGTTGTTGGGATTGTTATATATTTGAATAGAAAGAAAGTTGGTGAGTTTATTGTTGGGATTTTTAGAGGCAAGGAGAAATAATCATAATGAAAAGCGGGAGACGGGGGTCGAACCCGCGACCTACACATTGGCAATGTGTCGTTCTAGCCAACTGAACTACTCCCGCATGGTGCCGAGACCCAGATTTGAACTGGGGACACCCTGTTCTTCAGACAGGTGCTCTACCAACTGAGCTATCTCGGCATATGCTACGAAATAATATCAAATATTAATATCATTATCAACAAATATCTTTTTGATCTCCTCCTTAAACCTATTACTATCATTAATATTTTCCACACTTTTTGCAACTTTATGGTAATCCCATTTCTTATTACAAAAAATATCAAAAGCCTCTCTAAAAGAACCAATATCTCTTTTTCTAAAAAACATACCCCCTATTGTATCTTTGACTGTTTCTAAAGTACCCCCTTCACTATATGCTAATACTGGAGTACCACAACTCATTGCTTCTACTGGAAAAATACCAAACTCTTCAACACCAGGCACAATATATCCTTTAGCTTTAGAAAAAATCTCCCACTTCTCTTCCTCGCTAACCCAACCTAGAAAATGTATGTTCTGGTATTTACCGTATCTTCTCTTCAAACTCTTTTCATTGCCCCCACTACCTATTATCATTAACTCAAACCCTATCTCTTTAGCACATTCTAAAAGAAATTCTCCTCCCTTATTCGGTTCAAAAGGAGCTCCTGATACAAAATACTCCTCTCTATCTTTTAATATTTCTCCTGTATATTTCTCAACTGGTGGATATACTATGTAGTTAGTTTTCCTCTTCCAATATTTTTGTATTCTTTTTGAAACAAAATTAGAGTTGCTTATTACGATATCAGGCCTTCTACTAGCTGATACATCCCAAATTCTTAAGAAGTTGGAGGCTACCTTGTATACAATTTGTGGAAACTTATTATCAAAATATATCCCATACATATCCCAAATATATCTCATTGGAGTATGAATATATGCATAGTGTTTAGTGTCAATTGATGTTATCACCCCATGTGATACAGCCCAAGAAGAAGATATGACAAGGTCATAGTCAGAAAGATCAAACCTTTCTATATGGCTAGGCCACTTGTGAAGAGTGTATCGATATAAGTTTGCCTTATGAACAAAAGGAATACTATTTAATTTCGAAGTATATATTTTATGTGAGAGAATATCTTTAGAAAGTAGTCCTTTTCTTTTATGAACAACAGGAGCAAAAAGAGTATATATATCAGCATTTGGGAATATTTGTGCAAAACACTCCAGAACTTTACTTCCCCCTGCCATCTTCAGCAGAGAATCTGTAACTATGGCCACCTTTAGATTACTTCTTTTCATCTGCACCTATTACTACAAGGGTACCTTTCCTTCTCCTGTGCATTCCTGGTCTTGTAAAGATCATAAAGCCACCAAAGAGAAGCATTGCAACACCTGTTATTACAACATATCTCCAATCAAACTCTATTGCGGTATTAACAGTGCTTGGATCTAATCCATTGCTACCATCACTACCACTCCCCCCACCGATACTGTACGTACCACTTGATGGCTTGCTCATTAGCATATTTGTAGGAGGACTCCCATCCCTCATTATATATGTATCAAACACACCGTTGTTTGTATCATACTCCCAATCAATTGTCGTACTACCCTCCTTAAGAACTTTGAATGTTAGTCTTGCAATGATATCAAACTCTCCATTGGTAACATAACTATCTCCCTCTTCACCGCTTTGTGTAAAGCCTGTGAGCATCACCAAACCATTCTCATTATCCACAGACGCCTCATCTTCTGGCCATTGCTTAAACAGAGAGCTCTTTTTCTCAACTTTAGTTAATTGAAGAGCTTGTGGATCAAAAAGAAGTGTAAATCTTGCAGAGTTAGCTTTCTCTCCATCTGTATTTATCCTGACATCTACTGAAAATCCTTTACTTGAATCTATAACCATTCCACTTGGTGGGTATAGTGAAAAAGAAGGATTTGATGCAATAGCTTTAGTCGCAGATAAAAGCAAGGCTACAAAAGCAGAAAGAAAAATTATGAAAATATTCTTTACCCTCATACTATGCTAATGTTATCATAATGGATTACTTTATCATAGTAGAAATATATGGAAAGCATCAAGCTACTTCTTATCGGAGTTGTACAAGGTATAACGGAACTACTTCCTGTATCTAGCACTGGTCATATTTTAGTATTAGGGAAAGCTCTGGGAATTGAAAAATTCTCATCCTCACTCTTAATTCTTTTTCACCTTGGTACCACCGTTGCAATCTTAATATTTTTCTGCAAGGAGTTATTTAAAGGCTTTTTCACAAAAGAGAAATGGTCCTTCTATCTTAAAGTTCTTGTAGCAAGCATACCTGTTGCTTTTGTTGGATTACTCTTTGAAGGTATTGTTTCTAAAAGATTAAGGGCGATATGGATTATTGCAGTTTCATTAATTGTTTGGGGAGTTGTAATGATTATTTTAGAAAAGAAACAACAGAAGAAAACAGGAGATATCAAAGAGTTAGAAAAGATTACATGGAAGCAAGCTATTGTAGTAGGTTTTGCTCAAGTCGTTGCATTGATTCCAGGTACTTCAAGGTCAGGCATTACTACAATTGCAGGAATGATAGCAGGATTGGAAAAATATTTAGCTCTAAATTTTTCTTTCATATTAAGCATACCTGTACTTTTAGGTTCTTTTATTCTACTTTTAAGAGAGAATCCTATAAAGGAAACCATTCTTTCTACTGGTATGTCTTCTACATTAGGAGGGTTTGCAATAATTTTCAGCTCTACACTACTATTTGGATTAATTACTTTATTTATATTAAAAAAAGTACAGAAGAAAAATTGGCTAAGTGTATTTGGTATTTACAGAATACTACTTGGGATATTACTACTAATTATCTTCTACTAAAGGACTGATCTAAGATCTACTCCTGTCATATTTGAAGGAATCTCCATACCTAAAAGACCTAAGACTGTTGGTGCAATGTCAGCTAGTAGGCCGGTTGTCCTCACATTACTCCCTGTGCCCACCTTAATCATGGGAACTCCCGGTTTGGGTACAATTTCTTTCATATCATTAACCAATATTAAAGGGACAGGATTATTGGTGTGCGCGATATCTATCTCTTTTGTGACCCTATTTATCATAGTCTCACAATTACCATGATCAGCCGTTATCAATACTGACCCTCCCATATCCAATGTTGCCTTTGCAATATCTGCACAACACTGATCTACGATTTCATTACCTTTAATGGTAGCTCTTAGATTACCTGTGTGTCCCAACATATCTGGATTTGCAAAATTAAGGATAATAAAATCAAGAGGATGTTTATCAATATTCTTTATCCTATTGACTGTTTCATCTCTAATGACCAAGGCACTCATCTCAGGTACTGTTGCATAGTTATCAACCTTAGGAGATGGGATGTTAAAAAATATTTCTCCTGGATGAGGTTTCTCAATACCACCATTAAAGAAGTATGTTACATGCATATATTTCTCTGTTTCTGAAACATGTAACTGTTTTTTGCCAGCTTCAGCAAGTGTTGAAGATAGTGATTTTTTAATCTTTAGAGGTGGAAAAATAACATTGGCGGGAAGATCCTCTTCATAACCTGTCATAGTTGTAAAGTATACATGCACAGGGTAGTTTCTCCTCACAAAATGAGGGAACTCCTTTAGGACAAAAACTTTTGTTAATTGTCTGGCCCTATCCTCTCTAAAATTCCAAAAGAGAACGGCATCATCTGTTTTAATTGGACCCACAGGCTCCCCTTTATCATCAACACATACTCTTGGAACAAAAAACTGATCATCTTCTCCTTTATTATACCCTCTTTGTACAACCTCCAATGGATCTGTAAAGGTTTCCTCAGAAAGTCCAACCATTGCATCATATGCTAGTTTTGTTCTCTCCCACCTACTATCCCTATCCATTCCATAAAACCTTCCCATAATAGAGGCTATCTTTCCTTTTCCTAACTCTTTGATTTTCGCCATTAATTTCTCGACATATACCGAACCCTCTTTGGGAGGGGTATCTCTTCCATCCAACATTACGTGGATATATGGATCAATATTATTCTGAGCACAAAGCTCTAAAACAGAAAAAAGATGTTTTATATGCCCATGTACACCTGCTGGACTCAATACACCTGTTAAGTGTAATTTACTATTATTCTTCCTGATAAATGCAAACATCTCCTTAACAACAGGATTGTTGTCCAATTCATGCGAACCAATTGCATCATTAATTCTAGGTAGTGTTTGATATACAACCTGACCAGCACCGATATTAAGATGTCCAACCTCAGAGTTACCTGATTCTTCACCTGGAAGTCCCACATGAGTGCCTGACGCGTGTATGAGTGTAGACCTACCCTGTGTCCAAGCTGTATCTAAAAAAGGTGTCTTAGCTGCCCAAATAGCATTACCCTCGGCATCAGGATATACTCCAAACCCATCTAGAATTATCAGAGTAACAAATCTCCTAATATCCAACATACTGTTAAATCCACCAATACTACCTGAGTCTTCAGTTGGGGCTTGCTGAGTTCTTCCAAACATAGATTTTTTAAATACATTGGATATATTAAATCAACTCCAATATAATAATATACACAAATGAAAGACTTAAGTAAAAGAGACATAGAAGATTTAGAAAAAGATGTTGTTTTAACAATACAAAGCCTTGATTTGAAAAATAAGAAAATCCAATTAGAAAAGTTAGAAAATCAAAGCCTTGAAAGCAACTTTTGGGACAATCAGGAGCATGCAAAAGCCATCATGTCTGAAATTGCATACATCCAAGAAGAAATCGACACCGCTGAAAGATTAAAGAAGGATATTGACTCCCTAGTAGAGATTTTTTTTGCAATTGAAAAAGAAACAGAACAGAATGAGCTAATACCCGAATATCAAAAACTTAAGAGTGAACTAGAAAAATTCTCTTTGCGTAAATTCCTCTCTGGTGAATATGATCAACACCGCACTGTTATGACAATATATGCTGGACAGGGTGGAACAGAGGCTAATGATTGGGCACAGATGCTTTTCAGAATGTACACGATGTATTTTGACAAGCAACAGTGGAGTTATACCATTACAGAAATGCTAAAAGGAAGCGAAGTTGGTATAGCGACAGTAACAATTGAAATTAACCAACCTCTCTCTTTTGGAATGTTAAAACAGGAACAAGGAGTACACAGACTCGTGAGAATATCACCATACAACGCACAAGGATTAAGACAAACAACGTTTGCAGGAGTTGAAGTACTCCCCCTATTTGCAAAAGATGAAACAAGCATTGAAATACCAGAAAAAGATATTGAGTTTAAAGCAGTAAAAGCAGGGGGACCTGGCGGACAAAATGTAAATAAGACATCATCTGCTGTTCAAATTACACATATACCCACAGGTATTGCTGTTAGTTCTTCAACAGAAAGAAGTCAAGCACAAAACAGAGAAAGTGCGATGAGTATTCTAAAAGCAAAACTCTGGAGAATTAAAGAAGATGAGAAGCTAAAAGAGATTTCAGAGATTAAAGGTGATTACAAAATTGCTGGATGGGGAAATCAGATTAGAAACTATGTACTTCATCCGTATAAAATGGTAAAAGATTTAAGGACAAATATAGAATCTAGTGACCCAGAAAGTGTGTTAGATGGTAATCTAGATGAATTTATTGAAGCCGAGATTAGAATGGGGTAATATATGTGGTAAAATGTTAATATGAATCAGACTGCCATGCTACTTTTCGATAAAGTAACAAAGAAATATACAGATTCCATCACAGCTTTAGAAGAGGTTTCTTTTGGTATTAATGATGGAGAGTTTACATTTCTAGTTGGGCCATCAGGAGCAGGAAAAACTACACTCTTAAGACTATTAATTAGAGAGGAGCTACCTACCTCAGGAGACATCATCTTTGAAAATATAGAGGTAAATAAATTGCCGATTAAACTTTTACCTACATACCGACAGAAATTAGGAATTGTATTTCAAGACATAAGACTCCTTGAGTCAAAAACATTAGAGGAAAACATTAGATTTGCTCTAGAAATAATTGGGAAAGAGGAGAAAGAGATAAAGGAAACAACTGATTATCTCTTAGAGCTTGTAAAACTTCATGACAGAAGAAATCTCTTCCCAATACAGCTTTCTGGTGGAGAGCAACAAAGAGGTGCAATTGCAAGAGCACTAGCTAATAATCCAGATTTCCTCGTAGCAGATGAACCAACGGGTAATCTTGATCCTGATAGCTCCTTCCAAGTGTTAGACATCTTAAATAGTATAAACAGAGGAGGTACAACAGTAATGGTAATTACACATGATAGAGAGCTTGTTAACAAAATGAAGACAAGGGTAATCAGAATGGATGGAGGGAAAATAATCTCTGATAATAAAGGTGATTATGATACTGTCAAGAAACCCGCTACAAAAGCAACTAAAATTGATACAAAGAAAGAAGAACTTAAAGAAGAGATTGGGATAAAAATCGATGATGATTTAGAAGAAAGAACAAAAAGTGATGATGTGGAGTATGACAAAGTATTAGATGGTTTAGATAAAGGAACGAAAGCAAAACTACTTAAAGCTAAAATTACTAGCATCGATCTTGTATTAAATCTCACCGAAGATGATTTGGAGAATCTTAAAATAAATAAAAAAGAGAGAGAAGCACTTGAAAAATTCTTGAAAAATTATTTAAGTAGTAAAAATAAAAAGTAAAATGAAATCTAACAAGATTATTGAAGTCACAAAAAAGAATATGAAGAGGAATAAGTTCTTATCTCTTTCCACAATTATGGTGACCTCTGTTGTTCTATTAATATCCTCTTTCTTTATATCCCTAGGAATTGTTGCTCAAAAAGGTATTGATCATTATGAGAAGAAAGCTCAGGTAATTATATTTTTCAAACGAGATACAAGTGAAAGTGATATCCTTGCAATGAAAGAAAGATTGTATGATAAAGAGACCACAGAAAGTATTACATATATATCCCAACAAGAGGCTTTGAGTATATATAAAGAGGATTTTGCTGATAACCCAGATCTTCTGGCAACCGTTACTGCAGATTCTCTACCACCTAGTTTAGAGATTAAAGCTAAGTCTGTAGATTCATTAATGGATATGATTAATCGTATAAAAAAGGAAAAAGAAACAAATGCGTCTATAGATGATGTTATATATTTCAAGGAGGTTGTCAATAATCTCAAAAGAATCTCTAGTATTATTAAAGTAACTTCCATTATTTTAATTTCTGCACTCGTAATTATTGCATTCTTATTAATAAGAATAACTATTGGTTTCAATATTAATTCACATAGTGAAGAAATAAAGGTTATGAATCTAGTCGGCAGTCCAAAACACTATATTACAAAACCATACATATTAGAGGGAAGTCTTTACGGTGCCTTAGGAGGATTTATCGCAACCTCTATTTTAATCATTCCTCTTTATATATTTCTTTCCTCATTAACAAAAGATGCAAGTCTCTCATATTGGCTTAATCAGACATTAAGAGATTTAGGTTTACTTTTTATAAAGCCTGTTAATATTCTATTCCTTCTAATATACTATTTAGTACACATAGGAGCTGGAGCATTAATTGGAGTAGTAAGTAGTTTAAGTGCAGTTAAAAGATATTTGGAGTAAGAATGAAAAGAAAAAACATTACATACACAATACTAGGAATACTCTTTTTAGGTGTTCTCTCCTTTGCACTACTGCTCTCATATAAACATGAACCTGTTGTAGCACAAACACAGTGCCCCCCACATATGGCTCCTAGCTCTGTTGAATGTCTTGATTATCTACGAGATCAATTGGCAATCATACAAAAACAACAAGGAAATATTCAGAATCAATTAAAAAGTGTTGAATATCAAAAACTCTCTTTAGAAGAAAAGATTGAATATACTAATAATTTAATAGTACAAACAGAGAGTGCTGTAAAACAATTACAAATAGAGATTGCCGCTACTGATATCGAAATAGGAATATTACAAAAAAATATTAAAGAGAAAGAGGATGGTATTTCAATATTAAAACAAGAGATTCAAGTTTTGAGCGGAATGGTAAATGAAAGAATTACTGAATCATATAAATACTCTTTTGTTAATCAGTTCGAATTATTATTAGATTTTAAAAATATCTCGAATATTTTAAGAAAGATAAAGTATCTTGAGATGACAAGAATGCAAGACAAGAAGTCATTAGAAGAGTACACCGCCAAGACCTCAGAACTGGTTATAGAAGAGAGCCAACTTAGTGCCACAAAGTCTGAGTTAGAAGGGAAGAGGGAAGAAGTTGAGAAGGAGAGAGTAGAGCTTGGTGAAAAGAAACTCTCTTTAGATGCACAGAAAAAAGAAAGAGAAACCTTGCTTGCACAAGCCAGAGTAAAAGAAGCACAGCTACTTGCAACATACCAACAAAACCTTAAAAAAGCACAGGAATTAGATCAAGCTATTATTGCCTATATTGGTAAATACGGAGCTCAAGCAGCAAACAAGGGATATGTGACAGCAGGAACATGGATTGGCAGGATGGGAAATACAGGATGGTCTAGTGGTGCACACTTGCATTTCTCAATGAGAGGTAGTCATAGTGGTAATCCTTGTTACGGAACAATACCTGTTTTAAGTGGATATCTAGTTGAAGGAGGGCCATCATGGATTACAGGATTTGATGGTTGGAGGTGGCCTTATGTACACCCAGGTTCATGGAGATTACCCATTGCAGGACCAACAGTTGTTATGTCCCAAAACTACCATCAAGGATATGCTATTGATTTGATTTCATACAAAACAAACAGAAGTGTGAACTACGGTGCCCCTATTTACGCAGTAATGGAAGGTACATTATACAAGTCTGTTGATGGGCATGGTGGAGAATACGCATATATTCGACACCCAAATGGTTGGACTAGTTGTTATCTTCACTTACAAAAGTAATACAACCCTTCCCTATTTACCAATATTCTGCTAAACTACATAATCATATAATTTATTTAATTAATTCTAATGGCTAGAACAAAAAAAATTGTTTCTAAAAAGAAAACCGCCCCAAAAGTGGAGAGAAAGACCGCTCCAAAGAAAAAAGTTGTCGCAAGAAAGAAGAGTGTTTCTCTCAAGGATTCTCTTCTTAAGAAGTTAAATTCAAACCCCCTTCTAGGTGCCATAATCAAAATTGTTGTCATTGTAGTAGGGATAATTCTAATCATAATGGTTGCAGATTACGGAGTTCAATATATTCGCAATGAGAGAAGCGTTGCTGTTGTAAATGGGAAAAGAATTTCCAAAGCAGAATGGCATAGAGTCTTAGAGAAGGCTAGTGGTCAAGCTGTCGCACAATCATTGATTAATGATAGTATCGTTATGCTAGAAGCTAAAAAGGCTGATATAAAAGTTACAAAAGATGAAATAAGTAAGAGGGTTGATGAGATAAAAAAAGACCTTGGAGGAGAAGAGGCTTTTAATACCGCAATGAAAGCTGCAAATTATCAATTAAAGGATCTTGAAGATCAAGTTAAAATGGATTTGTATTATACAAAACTAATCTCACCAACAATAAAATATACAGATGATGATGTTAAGGCTTTCTTCGAGCAGTATAGTAATGTACTGTTTGCTAACGAAACAGAGGCTCTAAAAGAAGGTGAGAAGCTTGATTACGAGACCTTTAAAGAAAAAACTGAAGAGTATTATACCGCTCAAATGGTCGGACAGGAGAAACAGAATTGGTTACTTGGCAAAACTGAGGAGTATACAATTCAGGATAACTCAAAAGAAACTCCTGTGTACAAGTTCTTCGGAACAATTAATCAAATTATCCAAAACCTCGGAAAGAAGTAATATTTGATTACATTTGATTTTAAGATGGCTCTACAATTCCGTATGAGCCATCTTTTCTTCTATATACCACTGATATCTTGTCTGTTCTCCTATTTCTAAAAAGGAAGAAATCATATCCTAACATATCCATTCTCTCAATTGCTTCTCCTTCTTCTAAAGGTGATATATCCTCTATTCTCTTTCTTCTAACTATCCTTGGAACATAATCTGAGTAATCATCAGTATCAAAATCATCTAGTGTTGGTTCCCCCTCTTGAACTTCCCATGCCTTTTCACCACTCCATCTTGCTTTCCTGTCTGTATATCTTTGCAATCTCCTTACAAGAGTATCTACTGCAAAATCAATATTAGCATACATATCTTCTCCTCTCTGCTCAACTCTGACAGGTGTTTCTGGCAAATCTACTGAGATATTAACTCTAAAATCATTAACTACACCTTTCTTTGCCTTACTCTGTTTAAAAGCCACTTCTAAAGCTGTAGCATGCTTAAGCAGGTCCTCTCTTTTACTAATCTTCTCCCATGCATACTCTTTAAGAGAATCACTTGAGTCCATTCCCAGGAAGGTATATCTTATTTCTTCTCTTTTCATTTTACTACCTTTTAAAGTTAGATATATACTATATTGTATATGATACTTTGATGTGTGTATACCTCTATTGAATAATTAGTAAGAGATGGATATAATAGACGCAGTTGATCCACGATAGCTCAATGGTAGAGCGAACGGCTGTTAACCGTTTGGTTCCAGGTTCGAGTCCTGGTCGTGGAGTATTTTTATATATATCCCCAAATATCTGCTATCATAAATAACATATGAAGATGTTTATCAAAAAGAAACACCTACCCATAGCATTCCCTATTGCAATAATGTTAGCCATTGGGGCCATAACAATCTTTGTAGGTAACATACGTCTTTCTAATACTCTCAAAGAAAGACCCACAAATATCATAGTAGCAAATACATCAACTACTAAAACAAATATATATTGGAAGAATACTGAAGCTACTTTTAGTAGGTTGTTTTATAAGAAAAAAGAAAGTAGTGCCCCATACATAAATGTTAAAGGAACATCAATATATAAAGATATTAAAAACAATGAATATATCTACGAAGTCAGTATTAATAACTTAGAACCAGAAACAGAATACACTTTCTATATACAAACTCCCAAAAAGGCTTGGGATGATTCTTCAGTATTCAAAACAAAAAAAGTTACGGAAACTATTTCTTTACCAAAAACTAAAAATGGTACAAGTGAAGAAGGAATGTTCCTTTTAGTTCAGAATCCAGAAGAAAGTATTATGTTGTATACCCAACAATATGGAGATTGGGCATTAAGTCTAGAAGGGAGTGACTATACAATTACTGAATATGGTCAGTATATACCATCAATGATTTTAACAGATAGACTCAAATCATCCATTTTGAAACTTAGATCCCCCGTATATGCGGAAAGTGGAGCTAATTGCAAGACAAATATTAATAGAAAAGATGATCAATACGACCCTAAACCAGCAGGGGTTCATGATATTCTTGTAAGATTAATCGGCGGTTGCAAGGGGCACCATGCGACAGAATGCTACGACGATGTATACTGCCAGTCAGTAGAAAAAGGTGTTAATCCTGCCCTACCCATAACCCTCTGGGTTCATGAATCTGCTGGAAGTATGTATGCAAAATATGGTAATGTCGAAGATTTTGGTATACATGGGGGTGGCGTTCCTGCTAGAGACTTTACAAGACAATTAGAACATCTTCTTGATGTACAAATGGATGAAGGATATATCTCTGGATACTGCACTGACAAAGGACTCACAGCAGAAGAAAGATGGGCAACTAAATATGCAAAAGGATATTGTAATGATAGTAATATTGTTGCTGGACAGCAATATATTTCTGAAATAAGGAAATATTACAGTTGGTTGAAAGGTAGTAGTTTCCCCTCTTGGCCATGGAGAGTATCCCCTAATTCTAATGCTTGTGATAGGTCTAAAGAGGTTACTAATCAGATATATAGAGATTGTGAGGGTAATCCAATAGGAACAAATCCAGAACCTCCTAAACCCGAGGTATATTGTTGGCAAATAAATCCAGATACTAATACATGTGAGAAAACAAAAAAGAAGTATAAGGATTGTACAGGAGAAAATCTATACATATCTGAAGAAAAGTGTAAGGAGAAGATAATTGATACTACGGAAATATGTTGTCTTAAGGACAAACAACTCTCCATTGTTCAATCACATAGCTGTACCGGTTCAATCATGGATGACATACCTTTAGATTCATGCGAGATAGTACCTTTCGAATACCACTTAACAAAAGGAGTTAATTTTGTAAAAGCATATGAAGTTTTCGATAATAATCTTGAAGGTGTAAATAGCGCACATGGATTAATTGAATATTTTCAGAATAAGGTTATAACAATAGCTTCATTTAATGATGGATCATGGGATCAAATAGTAGAATATAAAGATAACAAAATATATGGAACAGATTTTGAACTAAAAGCAGGAGAAATATACTTAATGATATCACTAGAAGAGGCTTCATTAAGCTCTTTTGGGTATACATTAAACCAAAAGGAAATAGATTTAGCAAAAATTGTAGGATGGAATCTAATTCCAACATCAATACTCCAAGCAAAAGCTCAGAAAACTCATGAGATATTTGAAAACTCTCTATTGGATTCTATAAAACAAGTGGCCATATGGAACAAGAGCTTTGGAATGTTCGAATATACAGTAAAAGATAAAGACAACAATATACTTGGTAAAGACATGCTAATTACAGAGCAAGATAGCATATTTATCAACGTAATAAACTAGATATTATCTTGCATTCTTAAGAAGTTTTAAGAGCAAATCACCCTGTTCTTTTGTTGCTAACCTAACCTTAAAATCCTTATCTTGATATATTGGTGTAAGTTTTGTTTGAATATGTTTCCCTTCATACAAATAATGAGTCAATACCAAACCATGTCTTGTACCAATCCATATTATCTGATCAAAATATAAATTACCCAAACCGTAAAAAATAACCCCATCATTGTACAACTCAAATGTCTGTGGTTGATGAGCCTGCGTACCAACAACAATATCAGCTCCCAAATCAATCGCCTTTCTAAATGTACCTTTCTGATCTGGTACAACAAGTGGTTTGTAACAAATAGGATAAATAACATCACCATCAGGATATGAATAACACTCTTGGAATTGAAAAGTAACAATAACTATGTCTGCATTCTTCTTTGCCTCCTCAACATCTCTTTTTAACTTCTCTTCCGAATATGCATTAGCCCCCGATGAATTATCCTTAGCTAAAGGTCCCCAATTATTTAACATAGCATCGTAGTAGTTATAACCAATAAACGCCATCTTACTACCATTAACCTCCTTATACAAAATCTTCTCAGCATCCTTCTTATCCAAACCTCCACCAAAATAATCCCACCCTAACTCCTTATACATATCTATCGTACCAGCACTATGCTTTGCTCCATAATCATTATTATGGTTCCCTGTTAATTCAACAATATCAACTCCACTCTTCTTGAGTGTTTCAACATATTTAGGATTAGAACAAAATGCCATACTTCGTGTTGGTTTACAACCAGGAACAAATGAAGCCTCATTTGAAACATGTGTCAAGTCCGCATCTGCAAGAAAGTCACCAACAAACTCTGCAGCATATGCATCATCTCTTGCACTCTCCATCTTAAAAGCCAAGTTTCTTGCAATAGCAACAACACCAGACATATTAATCTTTGCAAGCTTACCTTTGTCAAAAGAAACATGACCTGACTTATTCATATTATGCTGAATAACTGAGAGAATGAATCTATCCTCTTCATTAACAGATGAATAGAGATTAATCTTTAGACTACCCTCACTATTATCAAGATAATACTTACCATCAAGAGGTATAATCTTCATTCTATAATCAAGATTATTAAAGCTAACCAAACCAATATTACTATCCTCCTTAGCTATCTCTTCTACAAAACTATCTTTACTATCAACCAATACAGCCTCTATACCGTACTCCTCTTTAATATACTCTTTAATATCAGAATCTAGTATTAATACACTTTTCTGTTTTAAGGTATTCAAATCAATATCTGTAAGAAGAGAGTAAATATGACCAACAGGAATCAAATCCTTACTGAATATAACTTCCTTTTCATTATCTCTCGTAGATGAAATAATGAAATCTGCCTTCCTATCTTTAAATAGAAATCTAGGTTTCTTGCCTAAAACAATATTACCCAAATTCTCCTTCATCAAATCCTTAAAAGAATTAGGTACCGTATCATCAAAAGCAATAGAATATGTATCATAAATAACAACCTTTCTACCAATACTCCTTAAATACCTAATTGCACCCATATACATTTGTCTGTTTTCAAAAAGAAGGAATATATTAGTTAAAACAAAAGATAGTGCGATTAAAAGAAAAACTCTCTTAATCCATGGAGTTTTAACTGTTTTCTTCTTCTCTTCTTTAACTTTCTTCTTCTCTAGTTCAATTCTCGGTACTCTAAGAGCACTCATATCTTTATTTATCATACCTATTAATATTACCACATATTCGTATAGAATCTTAGGGCGGTTGATACTATGGGGTATTTCGTGGTATAATATAGGTGTAGTGGTCGATTAATCTTAGTTTTATATTTATGAATTATCCGCTATTACAAAACAAGAAAACATTAGGAATAATCAGTGGTGTTATGCTGGTTGGAGTAATGCTACATTCAGCATCTCATAATACACCAATCGCACAAGCAGATGCAGTTATCTCAGAGGGTATAACAATTACACCTTCAGTATCACAAACAAAAAACATTGTTGAAGAAATCGTTCCAGTTGCATATATCAAAGATGCACAAAACTATGTACCTAATGCTGAAAAGGTTGGAAAAATAAGAAGTTACCTTAACTCAAGGAACTCTCCTTTAGCTGAATATGCTGAAGAATTTGTCAAAGCTGCTGATGAATACGGTATTGACTACAGAATTGTTACAGCAATATCCATTATAGAATCAGGTGGTGGGAAAAATAACTTTAAGCCACATAATGCATGGGGTTGGGGTAAAAGCGGTTTTGCAAGTTGGACAGAGGGTATATGGGCAGTATCCAAAGGTATTGGAAAATACTATTCAAAAGGAGCTACCACTCCTAAGTGGATAAGTAAGTCATACTGTCCACCAAATGCTGATAACTGGGCAAAAAATGTTCAGGGTGTAATGAATGAAATTGCAAGTATTTAGATCTTCCTCATCAATTCTTGTAGTAAGAGGCAAAAGCTCTTAGAAGATTTGCTATTTTCAACCTATCAGAAGTGAAAATTTTATAAAGTTCTTTAGACAGCTTTTCACTATCATGTCTAATTAGGCTACGTTCTAATTCATCTCCCTTATCCTTCTTAATACGTGTGGTTGCAACTAAGTCTGATCTTATTACCTTGCATGTAACATCATCTTGAACAATATCATCTTCTATTATGAACTGTCCTTTTTTGACATACTTTTTATATATCTTCTCTGGAAGCATACCGTTATTAATTAAAGCATAATCTACATCCCTACCTATATATTCTTCGAGAATGTTTAAGCAATCTTGTTGAGTTCTACCTGTTGTTTGACCTTTTTTACTTGTGAGATTTGTTATATATATTATCTTAGCTTTTGACTCTACTAAAGCATTCTTAATACCTTTAACTATTAAGTTGGGTAGTGTTGTTGTAAAGATATCACCAGGTCCAAGTATAATATAGTCTGCCTTTGCAATAGCTTTAATTGCATCTTTAGTTGCCTTAGCTTCTGGTTTAAGATAAATCGAAGTAATTAACTTGTCTTCTTTAGGTTCATCTATTAAATGCTCACCTTCTACTACACTTCCATCATTATATTTAGCAACAAGTTTCGATTTATCCAAAGTAACAGGAATAACATCACCATTGATACCAAAAATCGTTTTAAACATCGTAATTGCCTCTATTTCACCACCTAAAATATCTGTCATTGCTATCATTAAAAGATTTCCAAGTGTATGACCCTTAATTCCCTCTCCCGTTGCAAACCTATACAGAAAAAGTTTCCTTAAAACCTCATTACTTCCACTATCATACAAGGCTAATAGTGATTTACGAATATCGCTAAGTGGCAGAAGACCAAATTCATCTCTAACTACAGCATTGCTTCCACCATCATCAACCATTCCAACAATTACAGTAAGTCTTAAGTCTCTATGTTTTTTAAGACCTTCCAAAACAACTGTACTGCCTGTTCCTCCTCCTATTAGTAAAATGTTCATAAGAAAGTATACCACTTTTATGATATAATGAAGTATTAAGATTACATATCAATGTTATGAATTTGAAGGTAGGATCAAAAGTTTTCTATCCATTACATGGAGCAGGATGGATTAAAGAAGAGAAAGAGATAGAGTTTGCTGGAGAGAAGAAGAAGTATTTTGAGTTTGAATTAATCACAAGTCTTTTGAGTATTTCCACACCTGTTGAAAAGATAGAGTCCTTAGGTATTAGACCTGTATTGCAGACAAAGGAGATTAAAGAAAAGCTTGCCATTTTAAGTAAAAAACCTGCAGTAGATCCAAAGGTAAAGGATTTTAATATTATGCTAAATACTTTCAAGGAGTTAGAGGAGAGTGCAAAGATTGAAGATTCCATTAAAATCATTCAGTATTGTAATTTTGTAAAGAAGAATAGAGAGAAGGAAGGAAGATTGATTCCTGTTAGTATTGAGAAGCAACTTGAAAGCGCAATACGAAATGTTGTTGGAGAATTAGCAATAGCTAGTGGTTCTTCATTAGAAACAGCAACTGCAAGTTTTACAAAGATAACTGGTATTGAGGCAGAGATAAATAAGGATTAGTTAATAGTAACCCCTATTTTCTGTTCATTAAGCTCTATCTCCATTTCTGACTCCAAACTATCATTGAATAGCACTTCCTTTGCATGGAATTCATCAAGAGAAATATTAACATAATCCTCTAAAATCTTACGTGTATCATCATCCTCTACTTTAAGAGAAAGAGTAACCATATCATCAACCTTCAGCCCTTTCTTCTTCCTTAAGTCCTTATACCTTCTCATGAACTCATTGACTAGTGCTTCATTACGTAATTCTGTTGTAAGGTTACAATCTATTGTAATAAAGTTAGCACCTTCACCAGTTGTGTTGATACCCTCACCTACTTCTGGCTTTTCAGAATAAGAAATTTCTTTCACATTTATCTCCTCTTTAACAATCTCTCTTAATTCTTCACTTTCAATATTAACAAAAGCCTTACAGAGTGGTTGTCTTAGATTCAGTTTTGCATCTTCCCTAATCTTTAATCCATTCGATGCAATATCTCTAACCTTCTGCATATCAGCAAGTATTTTTTCATCAATATCTTCCGCTTGAGCTGTTGGGAAGTCATCTAAATGTACAGACTCCTTGCTATCTACACCCATATTCACAACAAGATTCTGATATATCTCTTCTGAAATGAAGGGAAGGAATGGTGCAAGAAGTTTAGAAAGTGTAACTAAAGCATGGTGAAGTGTACCAATGGCATCACTATCACCATTCTTAAATCTGTTTCTAGACCTTCTAATATACCACTGAGATAGGTCTTTAGCATACTCTTCAATATCTCTTGAAGCAGTTGGCATATTATATTGATCCATACATTCATTAACCTTAAACACCAAATCTTTTGTCTTTGCAACCATCCATCTATCCATTAAGTGATCTAGTTTTTCAACATTGTATTTATCACTATCCCAATTATGCAACTGCGCATATGTCACAAAGTAGTTGTATGAATTCCAAAGCTGGATGTAGAATCTTCTTCTTACATCTTCGAGGGTTGGCCAACCAAATCGCATGTTCCCCCCTATTGAAGCAGATGCATAGTTCCATCTTAAAATATCAGAACCCATCTTATCTGCAGCATCATCAAATTTAACATAGTTTGGTTTTGTCTTACTCATCCTCTCATTGTTCTCATCTCTTACCTCTGCAAAACATATAACCTCCTTGTATGGTGCTTTCTTTTCAAAAACAACACCAAAAACAAGCATAGAGTAAAACCATAATCTCACCTGCTCTATCATTTCAATTACCAATTCTGCAGGGAACCATTTCTCCCAATACTCTCTATCTTCAAAATATTTTAACGTTGAGAAAGGTACAACTCCTGCATCTAACCAACAATCACCAACATCAGCAACCCTCTTTACACTCTTACCACACTTAGGACACTTAATCTCTATTTCATCAATCCAAGGTCTATGTACATCTTCCAACTTATCCACTAATTCTGGATTTACAGCTACCTCTTTTAATTCTTCTAGACTCCCTACAACATGTAGATGTCCACACTCCTCACATTCATAGAAAGGAAGAGCTAAACCGTAGAATCTTTTCCTACTAATCATCCAGTTACTCATACTATCCAACCAACCTTGCATTCTCTTACCTGCAAATTCTGGTTGCCATTTCACATCCTCTGCAGCCGCTTTAAGCTCATCTTTAATCTTAAGAACATCTATGAACCAGTTATCTTCCAACTTAAACAAACACTTAGTACTACATCTCCAACAGTGAGGATAGCTATGTGAATACTCCTCTGTTTTGTACAGAAGTTTTTTCTCTTTAAGCTCATCTATAACCATCTGTGCAACATCATGTGCATATTTGCCATCTAAATTACCAAAACCTTTTGTAAAGTGACCTGTCGAATCAAGTGGAGATATAATATCTGCTTCTAACTCTTTACCCAATTCATAGTCTTCCTGACCACAACCAGGTGCAATATGTACTACACCAGAACCTGTCTTTTCATCAACTAAATCCCACTCTACAATAGTATGCTTAATCCCTTTTTGTGCTGGAATATCAAACAAACTTTCATACTCTCTACCCACCAATTCCTTTACATCAATCTCTTCAACATCTTTCCAATCCAATCTCTTAGCAGCCTCTTGTCCAACATAAACGGTATTACCATTAACTTTTGTCTTTACATATCCCAATGCAGGATTTACAGCTAACAAAACATTGGATGAAAGAGTCCACGGTGTTGTTGTCCATGCTAATACATACTCATCTGTCTTCTCACCCTTTTTAGGTGTTAATTTAAAAAATACATACACCGATGTATCCTTTACAATCTTGTAGCCCTCTGCCTGCTCATGCTGTGAAAGACCTGTCTCACATCTAGGACACCATGTTGTTGCAGACCTATCTTTGTACAACAATCCTTTCTCATGACAAAGTTGAAGAAATTTCCAAATATACAAGTTATTTGTTTTAGACATAGTGTAGTAGCTGTTCTCCCAATCCATGAACATACCCAATCTTCTGGATTGCTCTGTTTGTACTCCAGCATACTTGTTTACTCTAGCAATACACTGATTTGTGAACTTATCCAAACCGTACTCTTGAATATCTTTCTTACTATTAAAACCTAACTCTTTCTCAACACCAACCTCTACCCACAATCCTTGACAGTCAAAACCATTCTGAAATCTCTGCTCATATCCCTGCATATTCTTAAATCTCTGTACAATATCTTTGTATGTTCTTCCCCATGCATGATGTACTCCCATTGGATTGTTCGCTGTAATTGGACCATCTAGAAAGGAAAAATGTTTTTTAGATTCCTTATTCCTATTAATATATTTCTTTTCAATATCATTCTTTTCCCAGAAAGACATAATGTCCTTTTCCATCTGCACAAAGTCTTGATTAGGTTTTACTGCTTTAAGATTTTTACTTTTAGACATACAAAATATTATTAAAATTATTTCTATTTACTCTTTTTACTTTTTTCTTAAGTATATATTAACAAAAATCCCCTTGTATTTATTAAAAAGGTATGGGTTATATTTCCAATACTTTTTTAATATTTACAAAGGGACGAATATTTCGTGTTACCACCCTATTTTAGAATATTATTACTAATATTCCCTCATTACCTGTGTATTTTGATACATAGGCTTGGGATTCTAATGAATATGTAATTAGAAATACATATCTTTCTTTCCCCACTCACCAGTGATAGCTGGGTCAATGTGTGTATGTTATATCACAAAAAGAACTATCTATTCAAATTTCTTGGTTATCTCTTCAAACAATGAATGTAGCGTACCTGGAGGCATGGATTTAGGATCTTTTTCAAACTCTGCAACCTTCCTTTGTACTTCAGAATCTAATTCTAATTTAGTCTTATCCCCAATAGTAAAATGAGTCGTTTTCAATGGCTTCTCCGCATCATATTTAGGTAAGGACATTTTGACAACGATTATTCTTCCATCCTTTGATGTTCTAATCAGATGACACTCCCCATTTGCTCTAAATATCTCACTATCTCCTCCTGGCATTTCCATTCTAAACCTGTTTCTAAATAAACCAACAAACGAACCATCTTCATTAAATTCTCCTGCTGTTATTAGAGGCATTGTGTGACCAGCATCATCTCGATTCCTTACCTCTACATACTGTGCCTGTTTTCTAACTATTGAAGATATATTCTCATGCTGTACTACATTTCCTAAAGGATCTTTTTCTAAAAGAGCAAGATATCTCTGACTGTTTGGATTATGTTTTATATTAAGACCGTTTGGACTTTCATAGAAATCTTGTGTATTGGTAAATTCGGGAATATTCTCATCCTCTTTCAAAGTATCATACCCTCCTCTCTCGAGAAAATCATCAAAACTTTCCTGTGTGTATTCTTCTGCCATTGTTTATAAAAAAACAAATAATATATTGCCGGACCTAGATTCGAACTAGAATTTACGGTTCCAGAGACCGTCGTCCTACCATTAGACGATCCGGCAGTATCACTACTTAATTATACCATTTTTTGAGCATACTTTTCCAATCTCTGAACCACTTTCTCTTTACCTAATACACTCATAACTTGATATAGATCAGGACTCTGTGTCTTTTTAGTAATTGCTACTCTCAAAACCATTGCAACATCACCAACTGTACCTTTATATTTATCTCTTTTAGCTTCATACTCCTTCCTATCTGAACAAAAACCTAAGCTATCTCCTAACTTCTTTATATTCTCGAACCAAACAACATTATCCTCACCTGAGTTGTATATATTAATATATCTCTCAACAATTTCTTTCTGAATATCTCTATCTACCCTGTTTAATATATCCTCATACTCTTCTTCATTAAACAATTCATCAAAAAATATTCTTAACTGCAGTTTACTATCCTTAAACTTAACAATATCTTTTCTAATCTTACTTCCACTTCTCTCAATATTGAAAATATTAATACAGTAATCTTTGTTTAGTTCCAGAAGCTTAGCTGTCTGTTTATCATATTTCTTAGCCCAATCAAGAGATTTCTCATACACCTGCTCTGCTGAAAGTGATGCTATGTACTCTTTACAAATATCTTCTAGCTTTACAATATCAAACAGTGCTCCAGCTTTATTGAATTTTTCTAATTTTAATTGAAACTCATCAATATCTAAATTTGGATTCTGTACTCTCCAATCATAGAAGTTGGAATTAGCAAGAGTTAGTAGATACTGAACTATTCCCTCATTAGGGTATCCATTTTCAATATAGTATTGGACATCTGCCTCTGGGTCTTTTCTCTTACTTAGTTTTCTTTTTGTTTTCCCTTCATTATCTAATTTCATTAATGTAGAGAAGTGCATATATGAAATCTGTTCAAATCCTAATTTCTTAAAAAGTTCGTAATGTAGGGGAACAGATGCAAACCACTCCTCACCTCTTGTGACCATTGTTATGCCCATCAAGGTATCATCTATTGGGTGTGCAAAATGATATGTTGGGAAGCTATCAGATTTAAGAAGTACTGCATCCATATCATTCTCTCGAAGAGTTGCCCTACCCTTAATCATATCTGTCATCTCAAATGTATTATCAATATTACCTGTTGAGTACAATCTAATTGCAAAAGGTTTTCCTTCATCAACCTCTTTTTGAATATCATCTATGCTTGCATCTCTCCACTTAGCCCATTTACCGTAGTATCCTGTTCGAACGCCTTCCTTTTCCTGCTCTTCTCGTATTTTTCCTAATTCATCTTCTGTTATGAAGCATGGATATGCATGACCTTTAGACACCATCTCTTTTGCAAAAACTTTGTATACATCTAATCTTTGGCTCTGAATATATGGACCATACTCGCCGATCTGCTCATCTGCACTCTTAGGACCTTCATTAAATTCAATATCAAAACCTTTTAATCCATCTACTATTACAGAGATTCCATTCGCTACCTCTCTCTTCTTATCCGTATCCTCTATTCTTAAAATTGAAATACCACTACTCTGTCTTGCTAACTTTACACATACCAAACTTGAATATACACCACCTATATGCAAAAAACCTGTAGGACTAGGTGCAAATCTTAAAACCATTTGATTTTCTTTTAGATTCCTCTTTGGATATTTTTTTAATATATCATCTGCTGTTTCTTTAACATCTGGGAAAAGAAGCTCTGCTATTTTCTTGCTCTCCTCTGGAGTTTTCATAGGAATATGTTTAAGATTATTCTTATACTTAATTAAGTATGGTAAGATTATATCATGACATTAACTGAAGCAGCATTTTGGACAAGAAGATTCGGAGTGATTGCATTGGTAGTTCTAGCAATCTTAATCCTACTCGTTTTTGCAATTACATACAAAGGTCCTACAAAACCACCCCAGCAGTATGTAACTGCGAATTTCGCATGTACTGAAAAAAGAGAAGATTTTCTTGAGACAAACAAGCTAGATCTTCCTTCACTCAATCTTGCAAGTGGTTCTGAGATGTTTTTTGAGATAAATACTGATACTGGAAAGATTAATAAGTTGCCACAAATTGTAAATGTGTACAAGTATAACAATCCAACACAGGTATGGGATTCCAGCTCCAGAGCGAAGAGTCTAGCAAAAAAGATGGGATTTGAGGATGACAAAATGTCCAGAGGAAGAGAAGGATATTATGAATGGATAAATTCGGCAGCTAGAAAGACCCTTTCTGTTAATGCTAAGAATCAGAACTTTGTAATGAAGAGTGATCCTCTTTATGTAAAAAAGATTGCAGAGACATCTACCGTACCGTCAGAACAGGAAGCTAAGAGTAAAGCAAGAAACGCTTTGAATTCTTTAAGTTTGTTAAGTAGTGATTTGGGTGATAATGCAGAGGTAGTATATATCACGATTAATCCTGATGGTAGTTTTAGTAGAGCACGTTCTGCCTCAGAGGCACATCTAATCAAAGTAAGTTTCTTTAGAGTGAAGTCACTAGTAACAATTCGATCTGATTTGGTAGGAGCAAAAGAGATGGTAGCTTCTTTTGAAAAAACAATGGGAGAGAAAGCAGTCAAGGAAACTTCTATTGTTAATGACAAGAGAGTTGAACTCTCAACGTTTAACACACGTATCGTACTTCCTAAATCACAAGATTCTAACATCTCAGTATATGTTGGGGTGAATGATAGTACTCAGAAAGGAAGCTTTTCACAAATATATCAAATCGAATATACATATTGGCCACTTTCCGTGGAGCCCTGCGGAACATATGAGTTAGTCGATCCTAAAGATGCATTAGAGAAGATACAGAATGGAGAAGGAAAGATTGCTTACCTGTACGATGTTGAAGGAGATTACATATCTGAGTATTCTCCAAGAGTTGTGAAGAGATTCGTTGTGAATCAAGATATGAAATTATATTACTACGAAGCCCCACATGAGCAGAACTTCCTGCAACCAATATATGTGCTTTCTGGAGAGGTGATTTTTGAAGGGGATGTAAAAGGGAACTTTGATATATATTATCCTGCAATTGACTACGGTTTGGTTCAAGACAAAATTGTGTTGCCAGAACCTAAAGTTCAAGAGAAAAAGGGTTTTCTTCCTATGTAATTTGATATATAATCCCCTCTATGAAAAGAATCATAATAAAAGACTTAGGTAAGCATATTGGAAAAGAAGTACGAGTTCGAGGAAGGGTCGATACTATTCGAGATCAGGGTAAAATTATCTTCTTAATAATTCGAGATAGAAGTGGAAGCGTACAAGCTGTTTGTTGGATCGGAAATGGTGAAGAACTTTTTAATACTGTAAAAGGTTTAACTCACGAATCTATTGTCGATATTAAAGGACAAGTAAATGAGGCTAAGCAGGTGGCTATTGGATATGAGTTAGAGATTAAAGATATTACAATCGATTCTCTTGCACAGACTCCCCTACCAATTGTCATAGAAGAGGAGCACTCTGAGAATCTCACCGCACTAGATAAAAGATTAGATTACAGATGGATTGATCTTAGATCAAAGAAGAACCATCTAATGATGGAAGTTGCAACCACAATGACAAAAGGACTGAGAGATTACTGCTTGCAAAATGAGTTCACAGAGATACAAGCTCCCAGAATTATAAATGCTGCTAGTGAGGGAGGTGCAAATGTATTTGAGGTTAAATATTTTGATAGAAAAGCATACCTTGCACAATCTCCACAGTTCCATAAACAGATGGCTATGGCTTCAGATATAGAGCGAGTATTTAATGTTGGACCTGTATTTAGAGCTGAGAAATCATTCACAACACGACATTTAACTGAATATACTAGCTTTGATGTTGAGTTTTCATACATTGATTCATACAAAGATGTTTGTCATTTCGAACAAGAGATGATTAAGAGTATGTTAAAAGATGTCAAAGAAAAGCATGGAGATGAAATTAAAGAGGTTTTTGGTACAGAAGTAGTAGTGCCTGAGGGAGATTTTCCTTACCTAACAGTTGAAGAAGCTAAGAAAAAGTTAAAAGAGGCTAGTATACCAAGTAAGGATGATGGTGACTTCTCACCTGAGGAAGAGAGAGCTATTGGAGAAATAATTGAGAAGGAAACAGGTTGTGAGTTTGTATTTATGATAGATTACCCTCATAGACAGAGAGCTTTCTATCACATGAAAGACCCCAAAAATCCTGTATTAGCTTTAGGTTTTGATCTGTTTTGGAAAGGTGTGGAGATAACAACAGGTGCACAGAGAGAGCATAGGTATGAAGAATTGAAAAATAATGCAAAAGAGAGAGGTATTCCTGAGAAAGAGCTAGAAGATTATTTTGATTATTTTAAATACGGTTGCCCACCACACGGAGGATTTGCAATTGGAACAGAACGATTATTAATGAAGCTTCTGAACCTGCACTCTGTTCTTGAGACTACATATCTTCCTAATACACCAAATAGGTTGGGAAAGTTATTAGCTAAAACAAAGGTTGAAAAGAAAGATTAAGACTTACTAAACCTCCATTCTTTAACCATAAATTGGATATTTTCATTACCATTCCATACATTTAAATCTGGGTAACCAACAACATCTATTACGGAATCTTGCTCAATCTCATTCTTGTCCTGATTAGCTCCAAAAAGAATTAGTGTCAGCATATCATAGCCATTACCTTTGACTAATAACTTCATATGATTCTCTTCCTGTCCCATTACTGTTTTTCTAAATACAACTAAATCTCGCAAACAGAGAACTGGCTTAGGATTGCCGTAACCGAAAGGTTCTAAGCTATGCAAATCATCTATTAGTTTTTTGTTGATATCATCTGTTTCTAATTCTAAATCAATATGTAGTTTTGAGAGTAGCATCTCGTTTGTAATATTTTTATCAGAGTATTTAATGAACTCTTCGATAAATTCATCAATTGTATCTACTTTAGCTGTAAGTCCTGCAGCTAACTCATGTCCACCGTATCTTTCTAAATATTTACTAAACTTACCCAATGTTTCTGTAATATTAAAACCCTTAATACTCCTTGCAGATGCTTTAATTATTCCTCCATTATAAGTACCAACAATCACGGGTCTGCTAAACTCTTCAAGAAGCTTACCTGCAACAAGCCCTATCACCCCTTCATGCCAATCATTTCCTACTACAAAAATAGCTTTCTGATTACCAATATCACCAATCATATTAAGAGCTTCCTCTTTCGTATCCGATGTTAGTTTCTGTCTTTCAAAATTAAGGGCATCCAACTTCTCAGCAATATCCTGACAGAGCTTATCATCATTGCTAACAAGAAGTTTTACCCCATCTATTGGAGAACCAATCCTTCCTGCAGCGTTTACTCGTGGACCAATTAAATATCCAAGATGATATGAATTAACATCTTTAAAATTAATACCTGCTCTTAGACAGAGATACCTTAAGCCCTTCCTCTGACCTTTAGAAATCTGCTTTAGTCCAAAAGCAACAAATACTCTATTTATACCAACAAGAGGCATAAGGTCGGTAACTGTTGCTAGGGCTACTAAATCTAAACCTTTTGTGTTCTCTGTTAACTCATACTCCATTCCTGCTTCTTTTTTAATCTCCTGAATCAAGAGAAAAACTACCGCTGCACCACATATCTCGGTATATGGATATTCATGATTAGGATACATCTGATGAACCAGAGGATACGGGAGTTTTGCTGACAAATCCTCTGGAGGTTGATGATGATCAGTTACAATAATTTTGAGGGGTGATCTATCTTTGTCACCCTTCATGTATTTCTTAATTAATTTTTCATCCCTTACACCACAATCTACTGAAATTAAAAGCTGTCCACCTAATTCCAAAACATCATTGAGAGAATCTTCTGTAAGGCCATAGCCCTGTTCTATCCTACTTGGGATATATGGAACAACATCTATTTTCTTATCCAAATGCTTGGCTAAATCCCTATACAAAAACTCCCAAAGAAGAGCACTTGCACATATACCATCACTATCAAAATCTCCATGTATGATTATCTTCTCACCACTATTAACAGATTCAAGGATTCTCTTTGCAGCTTTCTTGCTATTGTAAAGTTTAGACGAATCAGGAATATCCTTAAGTGATGGTTTAAGATAGCCTTCAATATCTTCAACCTCTTTCTTTTCTAAAAGGTATTTCACAATATCATCAGATTGTTTCTTTCCTGGGAAGCTCCACTCCCCACTACTCTTCAGACTCATTGTTTATGAATTTTTCAATTAAATCCCAATTAAATCCTTTTCTTAGCAAAAAATCTATTTTCTTCTTATCCCTTAATCCAAACTTTTCATCTTTATATTTCTTTTCATATGCTCTTTTTAGCATATCATACTCATCATCAACTAACTCAGCTAGTTTCTCTTCAGCTATCTCCTTACCTACTCCTTTTGCAAGAAGTTCTCCAAGAAGGATATTTTTACCTCTTGGTTTATTTTTTATTCTTGAAGTAATAAAGGCTTCTGCAAATTCAACATCATTTAGATATGAGTATTTCTCAAGCTTCTGCATGACATTGCTAATCAATTCCTCTCTACTATCTTTTTCTAATTCTTCAAACCATATACCTTTTTTCTTAAAAAGAAGATTGTTTAGATATGTCCGAATCTGTTTTGTAGTTTTAATTGAACTAGCAAGATAGTTAACTGTACGATTAAAAAGTCGCTCACCTAAATCATCGTATAACAGAGATTTGTATTCATCATCGCCTATCTCCTTTCCAACATATATATTGTATTTGGCCACAGTATTCAAAGAAAGACCACAAGCAAACTTCTCATCTAAGAACATATTAACTCTTTCCGCATTTCTCTCCTGTTGAGCCAGTTTTGTTACTTTCATTATTTCATTGTTGCTCTAACTTCCTTCTCTATCTTCTCTTTCAACTTCTTATCATCTTTAAGAGCCTGTACCGTAGCCTCTTTACCCTGGGCAAGCTGTGTATCACCATACCTAAACCATGCACCTGCTTTTGAAACAACACCTGTTTGAATTGCTGCATCCAAAATACTACTTTCCTTATCTATTCCCAATGGATATATCATATCAAAAGTAGCTTCTTTAAATGGAGGAGCTGTTTTATTCTTAACTACCTTCACTCTTCTTGAATGGCCAATAACTTCACCATCTCTTAAAATTTTATCCTTCTGCCTAATATCCATCCTAACAGAGGAGTAGAACTTCAAAGCATTACCACCTGTTGTTGTTTCTGGATTACCAAACATCACACCTATTTTCATTCTCAACTGATTAAGGAAAATTATTGTTGTACCAGCCTTACTTGCAATTGCTGTAATCTTCCTTAAAGCCTGAGACATTAATCTCGCTTGAAGACCCATATGACTATCTCCCATATCTCCTTCAATCTCTGCACGTGGAGTTAGCGCTGCAACAGAGTCAACCACAATTACACCAAAAGCAGCAGACCTTACCAATGTCT
>ENA-UOOK01000772-UOOK01000772.1-fermentation-metagenome-genome-assembly--contig:-NODE-772-length-42729-cov-5.076674_pt1 | contig 42729 bp, 38 predicted proteins | sample MGYA00245777_ERZ724023 | MGnify/ENA primary metagenome ERZ724023 (study PRJEB28704, sample SAMN03018312) | fermentation metagenome | biome: anthropogenic terrestrial biome; feature: soil; material...
GGTGACAAAAATGTACGCCATCTTAAAAAATGGGGTCTGTGTTGGGGTCAATACTTTGCTTTTAAACGAAGTGGAGCTAGCTGACGATGAAGATCAAATTGAACTGAAAGATCATCTGGACAACCCGATGACGCTCCTGGGGAAGGCCTATATCAGCGGTGAGTTTGTGGAATCTGAAAAAACTACCCGGGAAAAACAGTTGGAAGAAAACTATATCCAAACTCTATTCTTGAGCGATACCGATTGGAAAGTAATCCGCCATCGGGATCAATTGTCTTTAGGAGTGGAAACTTCCCTAACGGAAGCAGAATATAAGGAATTGCTTAAAGCGCGTCAAAAAGCAAGAGACGCAGTCGTGGAAATGGATTTTAATAGTTAAAGGGATATGAGCCCTAAAATTTTGAGTAATGGAGAAGGAAAATGCCAAACAAAAATAGACAAGAGTTATATAATCTGTTTACCACTGGAAACAAGCCCACACAAGACGATTTTGCCGACTTAATCGATTCAACAATTAATATTCTTGATGACGGGGTCGGAGTTGCCGAAAGAGGCGAACCTTTGGAACTTGTCCAGCAGGGAACGAAGCAGAGATTCTTAGATTTTTCTAGTGCAAAAGACAGTCCAGTCTGGCGAATCAGTGCGCAATCTGAGAAGGCCTCTAATGGGCTGAATTTGGCAACCCCTGACGAGAAGAGCAGGCTGTTTATTAGGAAAGACAATGGATATATCGGGATCAATAATGGTGATCCTAAAGCAAAACTACATATTAGACCAGATGAGGGCAGTACGCTACAAGTTGATGATTTAGCTGGTCATCCCCTGTTGCAAATTGAAGCAGATGGAACTGTCGGGATCTGTACTGAACCACAAGAATCATTTACGGTGTCGGTTGGTGGAAACGTCAATTTTAAGGATAACGCCAGTTTAAATGGGTCTCTTTCCGTAAATAGCGGAGTCATTATGAATAACGGAGCAGTTGTTGAAACCGGTAATCTGGAAGCGAAGAACGGATTGACGGTTAATGGTGGTGCAGTCATTGAAACAGGCAAACTGGAAGTAGAGAAGGGTTTGACTGTCAGCGGAGGGATTACGGTTGAAACCGGTAACTTGGAAGCGAAGAACGGATTGGCGGTCGATGGGGGCGTCGTAATCAGGAATGGCCAATTGGAGGCTAGAGCCGGATTAACCGTTCAAGGAGCGACAACAATCGAAAATGGAGTCTTATCCGCAAGAGGTGGGATCTCTGTTCCGGATGGTTCGATGTTGAGTGTTGGCGGTCCGGTGTTGCTGGGTAAGGAAACTGATGGTCCGGTCACAGTTAATGGCGAGCTAACCGCGAAAAATGGCGTGGTTGTTACTGGTGCAGCACTGGTTGCCATGAACGGGGTTAATGTCACCGGAGATCTGAACGCTCCCAATAATTCCACGCTGGGCAATGCGGTGATTGATAATCTAAACGTTAATGATATAAATATCATGGGAAATATTGCTTTGCAAGCTGTTAATCTAAGCTCACTTAAGGCTGATAGTGCAGAAATTAATAGTATGACCACTGGTAAAGCGGAAATTTTGGGCTCTTGCCAAACAGCTGATCATGTCGTTTTTAACAGTGGCAAGATTTATCTCTCCTATGTCGGCCCTACCTCCAGTAAACCAAAGTTAAAAATAGTAAAAGGTACGATTACAGGAGAACCTGGGCACTTTGAATTTATGGTAGATGCGAATAAGGTATTCACGGTTATCTATGATGACTCTGCAGATGTGGATAATTTCCTTAGCGACTGGGAGTCTTATCAAGCTGATCATTCCAGTCAAACAGAGGGCTTTTATCTGCTGAATGCTGGTGCCAGAACGTGGGATTTACAGGAACAAGAGCTTGATTTTGTGTCCACAGGAACATATAAAGAATATGTCCTCAACGAATATGGACTGAGTGTTATGCATACCGATCCGACCACGGAAACTCCTAGCTTTGAGATTAGTGCCAAAGAAGACGTGGAAAGAGAGGGCTTTGACTTCTTAGTAGAAGGAAAGAAGTTAATCATTAAGTATCCCGTCTCTGAAGAGATCCGCACCGTAGAACAACTCTTCCTTGATTGGCAAACCTGGTACAGTGATCAATTGGATGCTGCCGGAAACTTTGAATTAAGAAAAACGCCTGAATTTTTCGGGGAAGCACTTGTCAGCGATCAAGTTAATACTGTTTTGAGTGTAAATGTAGCCGGAGCCGTTTTTAGTAAAGTAATCATGAAAACGAATACAGTTACGGTAAACGGTCATCTGAAATTTGGCGGTTCCGAGGTTCGCCTCGGCGGTGTCTCAAAGGATGAGGGCTTAGCTGAAAACAGTGATACGCTCCTTTCTACACAAAAAGCGGTTAAGACTTATATTGATGCTGGAATGGCGCTGAAGGCGGATCAGTTGTTCGTTGCCACTGAGCTGGGGAAGAAGGCCGACCGGAGCTTTGTTGTAGCGGAATTAGTCAAGAAAGCAGATTTAACACATGTGGATGCTGAATTAGCGGAAAAAGCCGACCGGAATTACGTAGTTGAAGAGCTGGACAATAAGGCAGATCAGATCTTTGTCACAACGGAACTGGCAAAAAAGGCCAACCAGGACGCTGTCACTGCGGAGTTGGCGAAGAAAGCGGACCAGGTCGAACTAAGTCAGGTTACCGAAGAGTTGCAGAACAAGGCTGATCGATCAACAATGCTCGCAGCCTTGGCGACCAAGGTGAATTTGGCAAAAATAGAAAACATATCGGTCGGACCAGGGGCTACCATTACCGTAGACGGGATCGGCTTGACGGCGGACTACAGCGGCCTTTTGCAGGTGATGATTGCCGCTGCTGATCACGTCGGTGCGGGGTTATTTGCCCTTGACGGTACGGAAAGTTTGATTAAAATCGCGGGCGACGGTCTATCGGATCAGCAAGATAATCCGGATACTTGTAATGCCTATCTTCATGAAGGAAAAGTGATGCTGCAAAACGCATTGACGGATGAGATCACCGCAAAAGTGCTTTATTTCGGAACATGAAGTTAAAAAAGACAAATGAAAATTAGGAAGTGGTGTGGGAAATTTGGCTACTACACTTAAGACCATCGATTGGAATGGCCTGCGGGAAGAAGGACTAAAGCACCTGCAGGCCATGGCCGGCCATCTATGGACGGATTACCAAACTCATGATCCAGGGGTAACCATCTTTGAACTGCTTTGTTACGCCATTGATGATCTGAATACGCGCCTGTCACAAGACATAGGGGTTATCTTGGCGAAGGATAGTACAGAGGATACAGGCAGGCAGTTTTTTTCACCAAGAGAAGTGCTGACGATTAACCCGGTAACCATCAATGACTACAGAAAACTGTTGATTGATCTTCCCGGTGTTAAAAATGCCTGGCTCTTACCAGTTACCGAGAACCGGCCGACGCTCTATTATGACCAGGATAACAGCACTTTGCTTTATGATTATGCTCCTGGGGCGCACCGGGTTGCTCTAAAAGGGCTTTGGCGGGTTTTTATCGAGAAAGATGAAGATGTCACCGATGAAAACCAGCTCAAAACAGCAGTAATTGAAAGATTGCATGCCCATCGTAATTTATGTGAAGACTTTGTCGAGGTCAACATTATGGCCACGGAAACGATCGCGATCTTTTCGGATATCGAGATTGCGGAAAATGCCGATGCCAACGAGGTTATGGGTAAGATTTATCATGATTTGGCGGAATTTATTTCACCCCGGGTTAAACAATACAGCCTAAAGAGGATGCTGCAAAAGGGAAAGACCATTGAGGAGATTTTTACCGGCCCCCCCCTGGAGTACGGCTTTATTGACGATGACGAACTGGGCACCGGTGAAAAAAGAAAGGAACTACACGCCTCCGACCTCATTCGGATCATTATGGCCCATCCGGAAGTGAAAGACGTCCGAAATCTATATATGGGCAACATACATAGTACGGATATTCGGGATAAACAAGAGTGGGCGCTGGTCGTGGATGATACCAAAGCTTTGGTCATGGAACCGTTCAACGGGAGTAATTTAAGGGTTTTTAAAGACGAAAAGATGTGCCCGGTTGACGCCGGCGTAGTAGAGACCGTCGCTTGCCGCATCAAGAAGGAGAATAATCGGGAGATCTTCGATGACCCGGCTATGGACTTGTCTGAAACCTTAGGAGAAGCCTCCCCAGCGTTGTTGGCTTACAGCCCGCTGACGTATAAGCTTCCCGCTACCTATGGCGTCAGCGAGACCGGACTGCCCTCCGGCGTTTCAGCGGAACGGCTGGCTCAAGCCAAACAGTTAAGGGCTTACTTGCTCTTCTTTGAGCAGATTCTCGTCAATTACCTTAAGCAACTGGCCAGTTTTAAGCACTTGTTCGCTTTCCGCCAGAACCGGACAGAGATCCTGAAGTCGTATTTTACCCAATTCTTGCCGGAAGAGCTATGGGCGAAGGACTTTCCAGAGATCGGAGAGATCATTACTCATGATCCTACGGAAAACTTAGCCGAAAACGACCAAGCATTTACCCGGAAAAACCGGATTTTAGATCATTTACTGGCGCAGTTCAGTGAGAAATTCTCGGACTACGCCTTTTTTGGGTTCAAATACAGCATGACGGAAAACCTCGAACCCCAGCAGAAAGAGCGAGCTTATTTGGAAGCGAAGGCTGATTTTTTGGAGAACTATCCGCAGCTCAGCCGCGACCGGAATAAGGCCGCTAATTATTTGACGTCCAACAATGGCTGTCGGCAAGTGGACGGCTTGAAGCAACTGATCGCCACGAAGCTCGGGATCGAACTGGAAACCGGTGCTCCGGTCGATCTTGGGAACTCCGAAGAGTTTTACGTCGTGGAACATATTCTTTTCCGGCCGGATGGCTCAATGCCCTTGGACTTTGTCTGTGCGGAGAAGATTGGGGCGGCGCATCGACCGGATCCCTATTCCCAGCGGTTGACCTTTGTGCTTCCGAAAAACGCCGGACGCTTTAGTAACAGTAGATTTAAGGAGTTGGTCTATGCGACCATCGCTAATGAGACACCGGCTCATATTTCCTATAACGTGCTGGAATTTAATCCTGAGCAGATGCTGAAGTTTATCAATACCTATGAGCATTTTCTCAGGGAAATACCCCAGCATAAGCAGGACAATTCCGCTCAATACAATGTGGCGCGGAATACTTTAATGGAGTTGTTAGGCATTGGATGGCCTGGTTTACCGGTCTTACACTTGGATGCCACTGATGTTTTTGCTGATGGAAGCAAGCCCGAGCATGGCAGTTATCTCTCTGGATGGCATGATTTGAGTATAAATAAGCATCAGGCAATAGCGGAGACGGATCCGGCCCGGCCCCAATATTTCCAGCCACTGGTCGATGCGCCTGCTTTTTTACGGTTTACGGAAGAGACTTGCCTAAAGCTCCATTACCCCCTTGTGCAGAAGGACTTTAGTATAGCGGTGGTATTTAGGACCCCCGCGCACCCGGACGAGCCGGGGCAAAACGGAGAATATTATAAGCTCATTGCCGGGGTTGATGCGGATAGCGCCCAATTTTCCCTGGGCTTCACTAGTGCAGGGAACGTAGGAGCGGAAGTCAGCGGCGAGAATGTGCTCTTGGAATCGGAGGCCGGATGTGCCCATGTGGCTGTTTTGATCCGGGATCAAAAGGCGGGCGAGATCCGGTTAGCGATCGATGGCGTCTTACAAACTACACGGCAAACAACGGAGCATAATCCGCTGAACTTTTCCAAGGTGGTGATGGGGCCGGGCGCAGACTGTGACTTAGGCGAGGTGATCGTGCTCGATTCGGTTCTGACCGGAAGCAGGAAAGAGAAACTGGAAGGGTATTTGGCTCAGAAGTGGGGGATTCCTTTATCCGCCGTTAGTTCCATCGCGATTCCAGCTTTGCATTTAGCAGCGGATGCTGGTACGAGCATGCTCAAGGATGACTTGACAAATAAAGTCAGCGTTTGGCAGGATTTAAGTGAATCGCGCAAAGTGGTGATCCCTCAGCATAAAGAAATGCAACCGGTCTATGACGGAGCAGGAATCAGGGGTTTACCGGCGCTTCAATTTGACCATAGCGGGCTGGTCATTCCCAATGCCGCCCAAGAGTTTTTCCAAGCTGATTTTACCATCGGCCTTGTGTACCAAGCCCAGGCAGGAGCAGGCTGTTTGCTTGACGGAACGACGACAACGGAAGAGAATGAAGAAAATGGCTTTTCCCTCGGGTTGGCTGAGGATGGTGCCTTTGAGGTAAGGGGGAAGGCTGATGCGGTAAAACTGGCGGCTGAACTAAACCAAGCCCACTTGGTAGTCATTACCGGTCAACTAGCTTCCGATCACCTTATGGTCACGATCTGGCTGGATGGCAAATTCTATGTTAACCAGGAATTCACGGATCAAGAGCTCTTTAGAACTTGTCCACCCAATTTGACCATCGGACAAAGTCGCCGGGGTAAGCTTGGTTTTAAGGGGAAGATCGGTGAAGTGATCATCTACAATGAAGCCCTTTCCGCTTGGCAGCGACAACGGTTGGAGCAGTTTCTCGGCGAAAAGTGGCAGATTGATCGCAGCGGGGTAGATTCTGTCGCCCCCTCCGTTTTACATCTTGATGCTGCCCGGTTGGGGAGTGTCCTGGATGAAAACGGTGAGCCGGCGGTCACGGGAGCGAAGGTTAAACATTGGTTGGATCTGGGAAGCACGGACCATCATGGGATCCAGGAGAATAGCTATCGCAGGCCGGAATACCTTATAAACGGAATCAACGATTTGGCCACCATCAAGTTTTCCCAGCAAAAAGTAGATACGGATGACTTCTATGAAGATTACTTAAATGCTGACCGCATGATTCAGAGTGATTTTACCATGATGGTGGTCTTTAAACCAGATTCCCAGTGGTACGCGGAGCATGATCGGTTGGAGAGCATCAATAGGGATACTGCCTGGACGGAAGGGGTCGCCCTGATTGACGCCGATTGTTCCGGTCGGTACAATGACTTTGGCCTCTCCTTTGGAATTACCGGAGAAAAAATGATAGTCATGGGAGGCATCGGCGACCGGTTGACTCAGGATCACACCATTAAAAGTAGGGAACTAGATTTTAACCACGCCCATTTTGTCACTTTTACGAGGGAGAAGGCCAGCGGCGAAGTGAAATTATATGTCGATGGACTCTTACAAGACCAGGCTGATTTACGGGACGAAGTGATCCTCAACGATTCACGCACCATTAAGATCGGCGCCTTTAATAGTGAAGGGATTCCCTTTCATGGCCTCATCGGCGAAATCATCCTTTTTGACCAAGTGCTCACTGAGGGGCAGCAGCGACAGATTGAAGAATATCTCTCCACCAAGTGGCGGATTCCTTTGGTTAATCTGCCTGTGGATGCGACCGGACTCAGGTTCCATTTGGATGCGACTGTTTCCGCCAGGATCGCGAGAGATAAGGAAAACCAGGTTACCGAGTGGTCGGATCTGAACAACTTTAGCCAGGTCATGGCGGTGTATCCGGAAACTAGCATGGCTTCGGAAACAGAAACCCCGCCCTTATATGTGGCGGAAGGGATTTTTGGCAAACCCGTCCTTCAGTTTAATAATAGTTTGCTGACGATCGCACCGGAAACTAGCTCTGACCAAGATTTCACGCTAGCCATTGTCTACCATGCGCTGAGCCCCGGAAACATCTTGAACGAAGGGGACGAGGCGGGATTAGTTGATCATGATGATCCGGACCAAAGCAAAAACTTCGGTCTTACTGTCACCAAGAATAACACTTTGGGAGTGCGTATTGGTGCCCAACGGATCGAAGCCGCCGCGGACTTTAATCTTCCCCATCTGGCGATGATCAGCCTAGATCAGACTGATGGAAAAGTAAAAATTTATGTAGATGGGCTCTTGGTGGCGTCGGAGGCTGGCGCTCCCCAAATTGCGCTGGAGGAGATTAAGGAGTTAACCATTGGGGCAATCCGTAAAGCACCTCAGGAAGCGGTGAGCAAGGGCTATTTTCACGGTAACATTGGAGAACTATTGATGTTCAACCGGGGGTTAACCGAAAGAGAACGGCAAGATTTGGAGCAATACCTTTCTCTAAAATGGCGAATTGATATCTCAGGAGTCAATCGGATCGTTAAACCAGTCTTACACCTGGATGCTGGTAAGTTGTCTACGGTGATCACTGATGAAGCGGCCCGGGTTTCGCAGTGGATTGATTTGACTGGTAGTAGCAATGATGCGCGCCAAAATAATTCCGCTCGCCAACCGGTTTACCGGCAAGCTGCAAATCATGGGTTAGGGGTGCTTTCTTTTGATGGTACCAAGCAGACCTGCTTAACTTTAAAACCGGTGGTGTATGACGACTTCACCGTAATCATCGTATATCGGGCGGAAGCTGGAGACAGCAGTGCGTATATGCCGGTTGCCCGCGATTCCTTTATGGTGATCACCGCTGGGGATGAGGCGCTCGCCAACACCTTATGGGAGCAGCTCGAAGAGGAGGGCTATATCGATGGGCAGGGTAATGTCCTACCGAAGTTAGCTGATGATGATTATATCCTTAGTCTAAGTTCAGTTCTCTGGGAGGCGCTGCAAACAATATTTAAGGACAAGATTACCGCAGTGTTGTCGCAATACAGTGGCCAACAGCTACCGACAGATGCCTTTACCAGTATTGGAGGAGTGGACCAAGTACTAGCACAGACCATCTGGCTCCACTTGCAGGCCGAAAACTATATTAATGATGACGGAAGGGTACTAAAAGCCGAATATAATCCGAATAAAGTTACCTTCCTCAATTTCTGTGCGGAATCAGCCATCATCAATGTGTTGCTCGCCGAGAACTGGCCGGCTGGGGCTGGAATCTTCGATGGGAATTGTGCCGGCGATCGCGGCCAACCAAACAAGCGGGACTTCGGCATCTTGGTCGGGAAAGATGGTAGATTAATTGCTGTGCTTGGCGTCCCGGATGAAAAGGACTATCGAGTCGAGCAGAAGGGGGCCTTTGGTCAATGGCAGATCGCAATCCTGACTAGAGTTAAGGACACCGGAGTGGTACGGCTGTCTTTGGATGACCAAAAGCCGGTGGAGAAGAGAATTGCTCAGCATATTAGCTTGAAAGACTCAAAACGATTTACCATCGGCGCTGTCAATACGGGTGGAAACCATTTTACCGGTGATCTTGCGGAGATCATTGTTTTAAATCAGGTTCCGGCTGATCACGAGTTAGCAGCGATCCGCGATCATTTGGCTAAGAAATGGGGCGTAGTTTTCTAAATAATCATGTAATATATTGACATAAATGGAATGTTGTGATGCAATAGAGCTGAGATTATGTAACAGAAGTTTTCTTTAATATTTAGGCAGGGCAAAGGAGTAAGAACCATGCAACCGGCGGTTCTATGTTTTCGGACCGCCGGTAGTAAAATGGGTTGCCGTTTTGCTACAATGTTTTTATTGGGTATATTTGTCACTAAAGCAGGTGTATTATTGTGTTTTCATATCGGTGGATGCGACAGAAAAGTAAAGAACGATAAGGGAGGGAGGACGAAATGCTTTATGATCGGGAATTCAAGGAAGACAAAAGCGAGTCTTTTGTATCAATAAATAGGTTCATTCAATCTCAAAGACGTAGTGAGATGATCGAAGCAACTACATTAACTGACGAACAAACTAACCAAAGACAAGAAAACGTGGAAACATCCATCGTTCAAAATGGTATAACGTATTATAGTACACGAGAAGAAGCCGAAGCTAATGTTTCAACTCATGTTGTTCCAAGAAACTGCTTTGTTTGGGAAGATGGTCCTTCCGGGTATCGCTGGCGTCCGATACCGGGAACAGGATGCGCCCATTGGGTCGCCCATGAATTAGGGATCAACGGGAACCCCGGATGTTATAATGGAAGAGCTATTCGGGTAACTCAGGTCATAGAAGGTAAAAGTCAGAATAATTTATCCGATGCTGAGATCGGTGATATTTGGACCTATACCAACCATACCCATTGCGGTTTAGTACGCGGCGTAAATAGAAATGAAGCGGGAGATCTGGTCAGCGTACAAGTTGAACATTGCAGTTCGGGACGGGGAGGTGTTGTTACTGGTAATTTCACAAGTGGTTATTTTTACCGATAAGTTCTGACACGTGTTTGTGGTTTGGTCTAGTTAATACTAAAAATCACGGAGGTGACGTGATTGGATGGGAATCAATAAACCTAAAAAGCCAATTTGGATTTGGGTAAAAATATTCATAGTGGTACTGGGGGTAACATTAATCAATTATCTTATTTTAGGAGGGAAAATGAAGGATAATAATACTGCCCATTTTTTTTCAGGAGTTGAAATCCAATATGAAACAGAAGAACAAAAAGAGGTAATTGTTCAAGTCTTACGTGACCTGCTTACCTTAGAAGAGGAAGAGCTTAGAAAACGGGAATATCCTGATAGTTTCCGAAAAGGGAACAAAATAGAGGCAAGACAGGTAATATATCACCATTTTGTCCCTGATGAAGTAGGAAAGAGATTAAATGATGATTTCTATAAAGAAGTGGCTACAAAAGAAGTTCGGACCCGTATCATTAATCTTCTGCAAAAACTGGGAGAAGAGTAAGCAAGTTGCGGTATATTTGTCACTAAAACAGTGAAAAGGAAGCAATAATCATTTAAGCAGTTGTCTTCATATAATTACTTGAAATGAAAAAAGAACCACATAGTGGTTCTTTTTCTGTAGGCGTAGTTTAAGTGAATTCAAAATGAACTTTGAAGGAGTTTCCTTAAATGAAGACTCAAAACCATGTCATTAAAAAACAAATCTTAGATCTTACCCTCGACTCGGAGATCGGCTCCCTTGCTTTTCAAAGCAGGATAAGCGGTATCTTTAGAACAGAGATTGTACCACGAATTGATGCCCATTGTACCGGCATCAGCGGGGGTTCTGAAAATATTAGAATTGATCGACTAGAACTGGATCTGGGCGTTCTTGACCAAAGAAATCTAGCTACGGAGTTTAAGAAAAAAATCGATGAGTTGTTCCCCCAAAAGCTGATCGCAGCATTAGGTGGTCATTATCTAGAAAATGACAAGGCTGCCCATACTGTAATGGCCAACGCTTTTAATAACGACGGAAAGGTTCCGGTTACCCGCAAAGAACGGGATTTTGAAACCTTAGCGCATTTTATCAGAAAAGGTCAGTTACCCTGGTGGGTCAAGAGCGGCGAACGTCCGGAGATCGCTGGGTTGTTAAGTAAAATGGTAAGCGGGGAACCGGCCAGGGTGAAAGCATTACTCACCGAAATAGCTGATGACCTCACCTTGGTGCAACGGGTATTCTATAATGCCGATCAATCCACCGTGGAGAAGATGATCGCCCTTTTCCATCCTCAGCAGGGGGAAGCGGTCTGCCGTAAACTGTGGCCCGCTCTGCTCGAATTATTTCAGCGCTGTCCGTATTTTACCGGTTTCAGTTGGGCTCAGGTGGAAATGGCAATTGGGGTAGCCCTTCTGCAGCGGTTTATTACTGCCGAAGGCAAAATTCTCCAGCGTAGATCACTGGTGGAGCACGTCGTAAAGCAGTTGGCAGCAACCTTTAACCTTGATGAAAAGGCTTTGTATGGCTATGTAGTTGAGGAGAGGAAAAGCGGGGATGGGATCCTTGATGAAATAAGTTGGCCCCAGCAGATGGGGGCTGAGCAAAAGCAGCCCAGCGCCTATTGGCGGCAACTAGAAATTGTTGAAAAACACCTTAAAGAACTGGCGCTTATTTTACCGGAGCAGAAAAAGCATTTGCCAGCTACGCTGGCGGAAGAATTAACAATTGTCTTAGGACAAGCCCTTAAGGCAATGCCGGAAATTAAAGAGCTGATGCTTTCATTGCAGAAAAAGAATGACCAGGCCAGGGCTTCTTCCTTGACTGTCCCGGAAATGGATGAAGCGCAAAGAAAGAAAGTAGAAGAGTTGGAGCAGTTAAGCGAGGAGCTTTATCTGGCGCTGGAGGCCGTTCAAGACCAAGAAGCGTCGAAAGCCAATCGTGAAATTTTAGTCAAGGTAGACCAACTCATGGCCTCAATGCATGAATTAAGCAAGCAGGCTCAAACTTCGGGAGAGAGCGCAATTACTGATTCTTTTACCAACACCGATGAAATATTCCTGCGCAATGCCGGTCTGGTCTTACTCTGGCCTTATCTACCCGGGTTTTTCGAAACAACCGGTTTGGTGAAAGAACAGCAGTTTGTCAGTGCAGATGCAAGAGAGCGGGCAGTATTACTCCTGCACTATTTGACTTATGGTTTTAACAATGCTCAGGAATATGAGATGACCTTAAATAAAATTCTCTGCGGTTTGGATCCCGGCGCGCCGGTAAAACCTTGTTTAACTAAGCTTTCCAAAGCCGAAGTGCTGGAAGGTAAAAGTTTGCTACAAGCCGTGATTCATCATTGGCCGGCTTTGAAAAAGATGTCCGTATCGGCGTTACGGAGCATGTTTTTACGACGGGAAGGGATGGTGACCACCAGAGACGGGCACCCCGTCTTAAGGGTGGAGGAAGCAGCCTACGATCTTTTATTGGATCAAATGCCATGGGGAATTGGGACGGTTAGACTTCCCTGGATGGAACAGTTTTTAATAGTGGAATGGAGAATGTAAATGATTGAGAAGATTTTAGAGCTCATTCGGACGGAGATCAATGACTATATCGGTAGGAAACTGGGCGATACTTCCGTGCCGAATAGGGTGGTTTTGACTTCTTTCGTCGATGACAACGGGCGGGTGGCGATTCCTGCTGATACCATTGGGTTAAGCCTCTTAAATATCGAAGAAGAAAAGACGTTTAAAGAAGCGGCCATGATCCGCACGAGTAAAGCGGAGAGTAGTTCGTCCTTTGTCAACCCGCCGGTTAGTTTGAATCTGCAAATAATGTTTACGGCATACTTTAACAACTATGCCGAGAGTTTAAAGCAGCTCTCCTTGATCCTGGCTTGCCTGCAGACGAAACCAGTCTTTGAGCGGAATAATACTCCTGCTTTGGTCGGGCTGGATACCCCAAAGCTGATCTTTGAACTAAACACTTTACCCTTGGAGCAGCAGCATTATATCTGGAGTATGATCGGTTTACGCTATTTGCCTTCTGTAGTTTACCGTGTACGCATGTTAACCATCTTCGAACGGGATGTCATCAGCGAGGTCGCCAATGTTAGAGAGATCACCACTATTTCTAATTTAAAGGAAGTACGTGACTAAAACGAACGAGTATTAATGAAGCCTTTTGCGTTGAATCCATAACAACGCAAAAAGCCCTAATGAGGAGACGTGTGACAATGGAACAGCAGTATTTACAACCGCTCTTCAGCTTCCGAGCGGAGCATAAAAACATTCCGGACCCTGACACTGGACTCTTTCAGATGGAGCCGACGGAAGCCGGGTGGAAAACATTACAAAGCTATCGGTTGCATTTCAAAGCGCAGGAAAGTGGATTTACGGTTGTGGCGCCGTGTTTTCGGCGCGCCGACCAAGATCTCCTGGAGTTGGAAAATCCATTTTTGGATGGAACCAAGCTGTCCTTTGCCGTTTTCACCAATGACAAGTTCTTCTATGACCATGCGGGTTTACCCTTGGATCCACCTGGAGAATATGTTTATTACTTTAACAACCTCAATGGGGACGAGCGAAGGACCCAGCTTTTATTGGAAAACTTCAGCATTAAGGATAGCGAACGGGTGAGGTTACACCCCAAACAGTTTTCTGGAGAATTAGCCCAAAATGGCGGAGGTGAGCCGCTTCTTCCTTTGGTCTATAATGAACGCGGTGATTTAGTCCACGAGAGCCGCTATGATTTCGTCATTGATGAATATCAGAATACCTATCTTTTGGATCTTTCCCGCCTGGCGGATGGTTTGTATACAGTAGAGTACGATGGGGAGTCCTTGACCTGTTATTGTACAAAAGCCTCATTTATCCGTCGTGCTCCCTTGTTGATCCTAGAGATCTTTATCGGTTCCGCTGTACCCGCAGAATACCAGGTGGTAAAGGTAGAGGATGGAATCCAATATATCGACGGTAAGGAGTTTTGTTTACACTTTGGGCTTAACTTATTCTACTGGCAGTATAAGCTTATTCCCGTTAATATCCCCCCTTGCACCTGGATAAAAGTACAGGCGGATCAGAGCCCGTATACCTTTGTTCCGGATAAAATGCGCCTACATCAGCAGGTCGATCATGTCCTCTTCACTTCCCAACAGCAGATCGAGATTCCTAATGAAGAAGGGTTTATCGTTAATCTGTACCGGGTTGGATGGCATGATGAATGCCGGGTGACTGGGGAGCCGTACAAATTCTGTTTCAAGGATTACGGAATTGAAACAGATAATAATTTCTGGTGTCGGGAAGTGGTAGATCACAAATGTATCCATTGGTGTCCGGCCTATTGTATCGAGGATGAACTGCTTGGCACCCTGCCCAAACCCGGGGGCGAAAAAACCTATTATTATACGGAAGAGAATAAACCCTTTGCGCAATTGACCCTCTATCTCGTGTACAAGAATGGCGAGTATCTGATTACGGACACCTATGATCCGCCATCCGATCCCGGTCACTTTACCCATTGCGTGATTGAAGGGCAAGAGGATGCAACTATTCAGTTTTGGAACAAAGTATCCATGTCCTATGTGATTTTGCATTACAAAATTACTGGGAAGATTGGACAACAAAACATGCACATGAATAAGATCGGTAACATTTACAGTATGGACAAGATTGTCAAAAGGTTTTTCCCCTATTTGAAACTGATCAAAGGCGACCAGATTGTGTACTGGTTCACCTATGAGCTCATTACTAAAAAGGTGTATACCAGTGAGCAGTTCACCCATATTTTCCAATGCATGAATTAAGTAGAGTAACCTCCCTAATTCGCTAGGTTAAGGGAGGTTACTGGTTACTGTTAGGGCTCAACAAAAAGCGAAAGAGGAGGAAAAGATGGGACAACCGGCAGCAAAACAAGGTGATCAAATCATGGCCACTGATACCCATATTATCATGATCCCTTCACCTTCGGGTGCAGTGCCCACTCCGCTTCCGCATCCCTTCACGGGCGTTCTAGATGGGAAGCTCAGTACAGATGTGAAAATTATGGGGATGCCCGCAGCGACAGTGGATTCCACTGCTAGCAACATGCCTCCCCATATTCCACAGGGTGGACCGTTTCAGAAGCCGCCTAGTAATAAAGGGACAATAAAGTTTGGTAGCGCTACTGTAAAGATTAACGGAAAAATGGCGGCCCGGAATGGAGATCTGGCGATGACCTGTAATGATCCTGCGGACCTGATGATTGGACAAGTGATTGCCGTTGGGACGGTTTTTATTGGTGGCTGAAAAGGATAGATTTTTAGATTACAAAGAGCAGCGGCGTCATTAAATTTGGAAAAACCCAGGAAGGATATTGGTAATAATTACCGAATTAATTTAAGGAAAGGAAAGACCCTATGTTTAAAGGGAAAGAGCAAGAAGAAGCAAGCTCATTTGTATCGGTTAATACCTTAGTTGGACCTGTAATAAGCCAAAAGAATTTCACTATATCGTCCGACAAGGTGATGGTTATTGGTCACTTGCCCGTTATATTATGAAAAACTCCGGTCGGCTCTATATTATTCAACAAGAAACAACCAATAATAAGCTTGTGCAGGAGGTTGCGGAGGCAATAAGAGCCGATTTAGTTAGTAAAGGCATATCTACCCTTAACGCAGGGGATGTTTTATTATTAAAAGACGTTGGGTATTATGTTCCACGTTTGAGGTCACCTGGAGTTGTGGAGGATGATGGTGAAATCAGTGAGCCTTTGGTGGAGGCCGGAGAAGATATTGTTTTACCTACAGAATTTGTCATCGAAGATAAATACTTACCCAGCAAAAGATTTGGTAAAATACGAAAAAAAGGGGACATAAAAGCGATTGTACTTCACCAAACAGGTGGGACAACAGCTGAAGGGGCTATTGAGACATTTAAGAGCGAAGGTAGCGCCCATTATCTGATTGATAAAGATGGAACAATTATGGGATTAGTACCTGATCTAAATATTGCGGCGCATGTGGGAACGCCGACAACATGGGTAACAAATGCAAATTCTATAGGAATTGAATATGTTGGCTATTTTAATGAGGTAGAAGGACAGAGAGAAGTTATTTATCATGATGTAACCCCCCAACAACAGGCTGCTGGAAAGTGGCTAATGTTACAATTGATGAGAAAACACGATATTACTCGAGAAAACATCTTTAGACATCCACAAGTGTCAAGAAAGATGAGAACGGAGGCGCAAAGTATTGAAATACCGTAACTTGTTTATTGTTCTTTCGGTCGGATTGATTACTCTTTGTACTACTACTATAATAACCGGTGAAAATGGTTTTCGAAAAGAGAGAATAAAAGACATTCTTGCTCTTAATGAAAAGATGGAAATAGTAATAGAAGAAGTTTACTACCGGAAGAGCAAGATTTCCCCTCTTGAGGAAGGTCAAGAGATCATCATAAGTACTAACGAACTGAAAAATATGTTTATAAATAATGCAATTGTCGTTAGTGGCGAACAGATTAATTATTGGTTTGACTATGAAACAGTCATTATTTCTGGAGAGATAATAATCGATAAAGATACATATTTTTTTAGGTATAATCTAGCGGGCTTTGGAACAATCTTTCTTACCGATGCCGAGTATATTCAATATGGAGACATGACTAAGTTTATAGATGAACAATTCTGATTCTTAGTAAGTAGTATTTAGGAGATTTGTATAAGACTGGTGATAGTATGTAAATTAGTTTGCAAGGATAATATGATCAGTAAATAACATGGAGGGTAGCAATGTCAACATATGAACAAAACGCTCGAGTAATCGAGGACGACTTAAAGTGGTTACAAAGTATTATTGAGTATAGAATAGAGAATTTCATCACGAAACAGACGGGAGAAATCGATGCCCCTGCCTCGGACATAAACGAGACAGGGGTTTTTTATGCTAATTTCCTTCAGGAGCGCGGTCTAACAGCTGATGAGCGCAAAGTGGTGCTTTTGGCTTTGGCTCCTGAAGTCCAGCCCGAATTGTTGGACCGTTTTTTTATCAGAAATAACACCTTTGATAAAATCTATAGCGAATTCGGCGGGATCTCAGTCCCTAGCTTTAATGGATTCATTCCCACCCATAAAACGGCGCTCTTCGTTTTAGGTGGGCCTCAACTAAGTGAACAACTGAAATACACTACTGTGCTGGATCAACTTTATGCCGCCAAGATCCTGACAAAAAATAAAACGCAAGACTATAGCCCGGCTAATCATCGAAAATTGACTTTGAGCGACAGCGCATTAAGTTACATTTTAACCGGGGAAGATGTACCCTATGAGTATAGTTCCGATTTTCCGGCGCGGAGATTGACTACGCTCATGGAATGGCAAGATTTGGTCCTTCATGAGTCGACGGCATTTCAGCTTAAAGAGTTGTTGGCCTGGCCGGATCATGGGGAGAAGCTCTTTGACGAACTACAGATGGGCAAGAATATTCAGCCGGGGTACAGGGCGCTTTTTTATGGTCCGTCCGGAACCGGCAAGACCCTGACTGCGGCCTTGCTTGGTAAAAAAGTAAATAAGCCTGTCTATAGGATCGATCTATCACAGCTGGTATCGAAGTACGTTGGCGAGACCGAGAAAAACCTGGAGAAAATCTTCAACGCCGCGGAAAACCGTGACTGGATTTTGTTCTTTGATGAAGCGGACGCTTTGTTCGGTAAGAGGACCGGCATCAACAGTTCCAATGACCGTTTTGCTAACCAAGAAACCGCTTATCTTCTACAAAGGATTGAAGTTTGTGACAATATGGTTCTCCTGGCGACCAATTTAAAAACCAATATTGATGAAGCTTTTACCCGTCGTTTCCAATCTATAGTCCATTTTCCCGTTCCTACGGAAGCTGAACGTTACCGGCTCTGGTGGGGGGCGCTTTCTGAACGGATGGCTTTGGATGAAGCGATTGATCTAAAAGAGATCGCGCAGAAATATGATCTTACCGGCGGGTCCATCGTTAATGTGGTCCGTTACGCCACCTTGATGGCGGTTGCTAATGAAACAGACAGGATCCAATATGGGGATTTAATGGATGGAATCAGGCGGGAGTATATGAAACTGGGCAGAACACTATAGGTCGATTAAATTCACCGATGCTCAAAATAGCATTATTCCTAAAATATTGATTGAAGAAAGGACTGTCAGCCTATTACAACGTTTGGTAGTTGAAGGATACTGGCAAAATATGGCGAATAGACTGTGAAGGAAGTGTTTGATCTGATTTTTCAGAAAGAGCAAGATAAGGAAAGCTCCTTTGTTTCGGTTAATACATTAATTGGCAGCGGAAAGCAACCGCCCACAGAATTTACTTATATCGTCCGGCAAGGTGATGGCTATTGGTCTTTGGCTCGTTACATTATGAAAAATTCCGGTCGTTCTTATATTATCCAGCAAGAACAAATTAATAATAGGCTTGTTGGGGAAGTTGCGGCGGCAATACAAGCTGATTTAAATAATAAGGGCATATCCACTCTTAATCCTGGAGATCTATTAATCTTAAGAGACATTGGGTATTATGTTCCGCGGTTGCGGTTGCCCGGAGCTGTGGAGGAAGGTGATATGACCCGGGATTCTCTTGAAGAGAGTGAATTAAAGACCTTACGGGATAGATTATCATATAGGGTTGATCATATTCCTGAAACCAGTATAAAAAGACCAGGGATAACCCTTGAAGTGAAATATGTTACGATTCATTCCACAGCTAATCCGGGGTCAACGGCTACCAGTGAGAGAGCTTGGCTAACAAATCCGGAAAATAAAAATGAAGCAGGTTATCATCTTGTTGTCGATGAGAAAGAAGCAATAGAAGTAATCCCATTAACTGAAGTAGCCTGGCATGCTACAGATGGCAGAGGCGAAGGGAATTCAAACAGTATTGGGATAGAAATAGTAGAAAGTGGAGACCGAGAAAAAACACTAGAAAATGCAATAATACTTGCTGCGATAATCTTAAAGGAACATGATTTGGGAACGAGCGCGCTTAGAACTCATCATCATTGGTATGCTAAAAAAACGGATGATTGCCCGCGTATACTGCTAGAAAAAGAATATCGGAAGCTTGAAGAACATACCTGGAAGTGGTTTGTAGAAGCAGTAGGTAAACTATTGGGAGAGTAATCTATTATATCCTTTGTTTTTGGTCATCTAATACTATTTTTAATAGGGGTTTCTGTTTGAATATAAAGTTCGCCTTTCTGGGTTAAGATGGCGTGTTTAACTAAATCAGTGGAGGAAATTTCCATGAGTCGATATTATAGAGTAATCATTACTTTTATGTTAGTTATTATTGCGATTTATGGTTTTGGTGTGATGGGATTGACGGAATATTCTAGTATATCAATTGTAACAATACGAGGTCATCATATTGAGCCAGAATCCTTAACTAATAAAAATACCATCCTTCTAAAAGGAAGACAAGATGGTGAATTTGTAGAGGTGGTAGTTTTAGGAACAATTTTCGACTTCCAACTGATTCGAATGGAATGGGATGACAATCAGGCTAGTCTTATTGAAAAAGAAGTAATCCATCAGATAAGTGAAGTTAAAAATAATACAGTTGTCATTGAAACATATATGCCCGAAGGAATCCCTTCTGAAAAAATTACATGGGAAAGCATAACAGGGAAGAAATATGAGTTTATTATTTGCGAAGATCCTAGTGCTGATGCACAGCCTTGCTGGGAGTTTGTTTGTGATGAATAATGTGCTATTATTCCTGGAGTTTCCGGGATAACACAAGAGCGTTATAATTATGATAATCAAAGCGATATGGTAGTTAATTGGCCTCCCGTATTAACAGGTAAACCTGAAAGGCAATGAGGTGGTTAAATGGCAAAACGGGTGTTTTTGATAATAGTGGCTCTTTTCGTCAGCATATTTATAACTACCGTTCATGCTTCAAGTGAAGATCATCTGTTTTTACGGATAGGGCAAAACACGATTAATATAAGGTGGACATTTAATGTAGAAGAATTATCTGACATTAATAACTTATTCGACGTTATTTCATTAGTTGTGAAAAACTATGAAATAATTGAAAAACAAAATCTATCCGTCTCAATCCAATGTTTTAAACGTGGAAACGAATATTGCATATTTGAAGATACGCATACTGATGACTTTGTAAAAACATCTTATTCCACGGCAAACAGTTTCTTAATGGCTTTGACAGAGAAAATTGCAAAATACTACGGATTAGAGATAAGTAGTTCTGAACCTTTCAATATTGTAATGTTAGCGATCCCTATTGATAAAAATGAGGTCACCCCGGATTATAACAAGTTTTCTCAACTGTATTATGGAGCATTACCAGGAACCATGCAATTTTTCGATGGTGAAAAACTATTTTATGAATACTTTTTTTTCAAAGAGGATTTGCTAATATCTTTATTAAAGGGGGAGCAATCTTTTAAAGGGGTATTAGTAAAAAAGCAGATTAATCCTGAAAATATTGGGCAGATCGGTTTGCTAGTTTATTAGATACATTTAGAGTGTCTTGGTAACACAGAGGTGTACAAGATGATTGATTTATAAGTTCCCGTGGGGAGAAATGTCTTCAAATTATGACCCTCGTTCCGGGTCAAGTATAATTACGTTAAAATACAACAATATGTAATGAGAACCGAAGGCTAATAAGTGATAAGGTGTGAGCAGAATTGAAAATCAGAACAACAATTACAATGACAGTATTAGTGTCATTACTTGTGATTATAGCGTTGATCTGGAATGAGAATTTATTCGCAACGGACCCGGTAACTGAGGATACCCCAAAAATAGCCTTACTTGAAGCCAGCATCAAGAACCTTGCTGCAGAAAATGAAGCCTTAGCTAAAGAAAATAGGCAATTAGAAAATGATCTAAAGCGAATAAATGGTTTTCGTGAAGAATTATCCGAGGACATCAGGTGGTATATTAAATTATCGGAGTCGCCCTTAACTACAAAAGAAGCGAAGGAAGTTGTTGGTCATCTAACAGACGACATAATCAAGGCGATTAAAGGCTTTGATCCGAAATTATTAGCCCGTTACATTCACCCTACTAAAGGAGTTCGTTTTTCCGCTTCCGCCATGATTTCCCGTTCCGATCCTGTTTTTACCCAGAAACAAGTAAGCGATTTTGTCTCCGAGCCGCAAGTATACATATGGGGAATTTACAGCGGTTCCGGAGATAAGATGATTCTCTCGCCCAAAGCATATTTCACTGAAGTTTTATATAATCGGAAGTTTGAAGAAAGTCCCGTCAGATTCAATGAAGTGTATGATGACTTTAGGGGAAACCATTATCTTGTCTATCCTAACTCCGTTGTTGTTGAGTATTTTTATGAAGGGACGAAGGAATGGGGTTTTGTCGACACTGCAGTTTTAAGAATCGTTTTTCAACAACACGATGATCAAAATTGGTACGTTGTGGGGATAATTTATAATGACCGAGGTTGATATGGACAACATCTCTGTTGGAAAGTTAAATGATTTATTTGTCGATACTATTCAGCGGTGCAGCAATGGGTCTTAAACTTCGAGCAATGTATTTATCATTAGGGGAAGATAAATATAATGCATTACTGAAGGTAACCACACCGAATTATCAAAGAAATATTTAGTACCGGAGGAGAATGCGCTTGAAGTAATCAGAGTCTGGTTCGAGCAGGGTGAATTAAGTGATGCCATTAAGTGGACGGAGAAGATCTATTAGCGATCATAAGATGCGCGGTGATGAACTAATAAGTTGAAGTATGATAACTTGATGAATCAAGTGGAAGTAAATGAAACTAAAAAACACTATAAATTCTTTATGGTGTTTTTTATTTGCAAGAAATAGCCCTTTGCTCAGCAAGGGGCTATTTCGTTAAGGAAGAGGGAGAGAGATGATTTATGCTGAAGAGGAGAAAAAAGAGAGCCCATTTGTCTCTGTAAATACCCTCACGCGAGGGCGTATCCTTGAACCAGGGGCGGCCATTTTCCAACGGAAGAGCGCCACGGAGCCAGTGGAGGAACAGGGGACAAAAGAAGCCTCCCGTTTAGAGAAGGAAGAAATTCCTGCAGCCGGGACTTTCGTTAATGAACTGGGAATAGTAGCGCCGGAAGCAAACCTACGCCCTGATCCCAGTACGGATAATCAGCCCCTTAAACAATTGGCCTTGAACACAAAAGTCCAAATCATCAAGGATCTTGGGGGCGGATGGTCCTATATCAGTACAGAAGCAGGAGATACCGGCTATGTGGCCTCCTATTTAGTTAGAAGAGGGTTGCCGGAACCCGGCGCTGTCCTACACAAAATTGAGAGCGGTGAGTCGGCCATTGGGATTGCCGAACGCTATTACAGAGACAAGGCGAACAAATGGGGGCAGGATTTACGCTACTATGTTAATGTCCTGGTCCATGTCAATGGCGGAGCAGGCGATGGAACAAAAGGCATCTACACACCCCACGCCGGAGCCGGTTGGCAAGAGACACAAGTAAGAAGCGGATATTACATCTGGATTCCCAGTACTGACTTTGCCAAGACGTTACAAGGGGTAGTGGGATCAGGTTCAATTACTTTTGGGGTTAAAGAAAGAATTGATCACACCATTGACTTTTTCCGTCAGAAGTTGGATGACTTTAAATATGCCAACCAATTTGTCGGGCAATTATTACCAGAGAAACTAAGCGATGATCTTCTAGGTGCCATTAAATCTGCTTTACTCAACTTCGCCTTAGGAATGATTGCAGCCGGTCTATTACTGGGGATTGCAGCTGGATTAGGAGCGCTGATCGGGGCGTTGATCGGGGTCTTGGCCGGAGGTGTTGGAGCGGTACCCGGAGCAGCTCTGGGAGCGAAGATTGGTTTTGAGATCGGGCTATTCTTACTAAAGTGGATCGGTTTAGGCTTATTGGTTACCTATGGCGTCTCTCTTTTGGGAAGGATTGGAATTGCTTTTGGCGAATATGTTATTGCCGTTTGGAAAGCCAATGGTGAGCGCCGAAAACTGGAACAAAGCGCGGATTTATGCGCGGAAGCGGTTAAAGAATTTCTGCTAAGTGTCTTGGAATTAGTTGTTATGCTCGTGGCGGCTTGGGGTGTCGGACGGGCGATGGGTGCTTTGGCTAAAACGAAGCTTGGCAAGAAACTTGGCTCAGACAAGTTATTGGAATGGGTTAACCGGAGAAGTAAATACCAGTCAACGCGCGAGACCATCAGTAGTTTAGAAACAAGCGCTATCAGCAGCTATACTTATAATATGATTGAAAATCCCGGGCCACTAGCCAGAATAGATCCGCAAGCAGCAGGGACTTTTGCCGGAGGAAAATACAATATTAGCGTTTTAGAGAATGACTTAATTCTGTATCGGGCTGGTCGAGCGGGAGGAGGCAAAAACGCCTTTGGACAATTCTTTACCAGAAGGGCGCCACAGTCGAGAGCAACCGCCAGAATCGATTATGCGGTCCGGGCCCAATGGATCGACCCTAAAACCGGTGCTTTAACCGGTTCATCTCCAATCGAAGCGGTTTATGCAATTAAAATCCCAAAAGGGACAATGATCTATGAAGGTCCGGCTGGCTATCAAACAGGGGTTTATGTTGGCGGCAGAGAACAGATCTTTATTCCAAAACCGTGGGAAATTTCCGGTGTTCAAGTAATTTCTGAGATTCCTTTACCATAAAGGGCGAAAATACTTGGGGGAGAGGGTTGAATATGAAAGATTTTCAAGAAATCAAGATAATTTTAAACAGAGTTAAGGAATTATTTCAACAGTTATTATTGATCCTAGAAACAGAAGGCGATGATGAAGTCAATTATGCCAAAAACGAGTTAGCCCAAAACATTCGGGTGCTTGAGGGTGTTTTAAGTAATAATTTTGATGGGGTAGAGGCACAGGAAGTGTTTCGCCAGATTAAATCGAGCTATAAGAGTATGTATCCGCCACGTGGAGGCTTATCCGAATTTTTTGTTTGGCGAGAGGGTTATGAAGAAAGACTGAAAGCTAATAAACAATTAGATGACATTCAGAGTGAATTAAGGGATATTTTAACCAATTAGCGAATTAAGCGATGCCTGATCAGGTAAAGGCCAATCTGATCAAAACAATCACCTACCTTACGGTGATTGTTTTTATTTAAAAAGAATTGTTCGCTCTCAAGTATTGAAGAAAGGCAGTGATTGCAGATGGGAAATAACCTTGAAATCATCGTCGAGCGTCATGATGTACGGATCGACAACTTAGAAGAGTATCAGAAAAAACAGAACGGGGCAATTCAAAAGCTGGCAGACCAGTACGAGAGCTTACGATCGTGGTTGATTGCTGTGCTGACAGCAGTTATCCTTAATTTGGGAATAATGGTGTTGAATCTGATCAAAGATACGATGCAAAGGTAATTATTAAGAAATTAAACATAAAGGAGTGAATAAAGCTCAATGCATATTATTATTGATCCAGGCCATGGTGGCCGTGATCCGGGTGCCAAAGGGTGGTTGCTTCCGGGACGGACTTTTTCTCCTGCTGAAGAGAAGGATTTGACCCTTCAGTATGCACTAGACCTTGAGCAGGAACTGCTTGCACGGGGACATCAAGTTTCTTTGACCCGTAGAACCGATCAGTACGTTACGCTTCAAGAAAGAGCAAGGTTATCCCAGACAATCCGCTTACCACCGGCGGATTGTTTTATTTCTATCCATTTTGATGCTTGCCAGTACCCGAATGTCCGCGGAACATCGGCCCTCTATAATAACTGGGGAAATCGCAGTTCCCGTCTGGGGAAACCATTAGCGGAAACCTTGGTGGCAGAAGTGGTCAAGGCAGCTAATACCATGGACCGCGGGGTTTTCCCCCGTCCATCCTATCGACAAGATGAACAAGGAGAGCTGGTCATTGCGGAAAGTCAAATCTATGTTCTTCGGCACGCAACGGTCTGGGCGGCCTTGTTGGAAATTGGTTTTCTCTCCAACTATGAAGAGGAAAAGCTGCTGGTTTCATCAGAATTTAGGAGTTTGGTGGTGAAAGGGATTGCTAATGGTATAGAAAAGTGGGGAAGGGAGTATCTAAAGTGAATTTTATCTATACTCCACAAGAGATGTTTGCCATCGGAATCGTCATCGCCATTGTCGAAGTGGTTAAGCCCCATATTGATAAACGTCTTTGCCGTTTCTTACCGTTTCCGATCGCGGCTGTGCTAGCGGTCTGTATAGTCGTTGAAGCCGCCGGTGGATGGATGGGTTGGCTAATGCTGGCGGCCCAAGGAATACAGGTGACACTGAAGATTGCCTTTGCGGCGATGGGTTTATTTGACTTGGTCTTCAAAAAGACCAGACCGGCAAAGGAAGTCTCTGCCAACGACTCCGGCTTTGAAACCAGCGAAAGGGGAAGCGGAGAGTGAAGCTTTATAAAAAAATCTTCTATGTCACACTGGCAATTGCGGTGCTTTTTACGCTCATTCTTGCGGGAAAGCATCTTTTATTTTTATTCTTCTCCGTCTTGGGGTTGTGGCTTGCCAGTAATACTAATGAAAAAGAAAAAAAGGTTGAGGAAGAAGTTACCACGGCACAACAGATTCAAACCGAGCTTTTAGATCAAGCAGATCAATTGAAGATCCGGTCTGAACAGGTAAAAGAATCCTCCAAAGCGCGTAGGGAAGGAAAGTACAAAAAAACCAGCTTATTACTAATCATCTTAGTTGCTTTGCGAGCGCTCGTAGTTGATCCTGTCCTAGCAGCAGATGATCTATTATACATTCCCGCAAGTTATGAGGAGTTGAGAGATTTATATATCATGGCTGACCAGGAAGTTCGGGAGCGGGATGAGTTAATCAGCCAATATCAAGCTTTGATTGAGGATTACAAAAAATCTCTGCGGGAACTAAACATACTGGTCACACTACTTCAAGAGATAAGTAGGGAAAAGGATGTGGCCATCGCGGTAAAGGATGAGCTGATCACCTTAAATAAAAAGGCCGGTTGGGGGGTGGCGGGTGGCTTAATGGTTGGTGATAAATTCGGTTATACGGTGGGCCTGATCCGCGTGGAGGATTGGTGGGGATGGCAGATTAATTATTCGCCGGCTGGTTTATTAAGTTTGGGGCTAAGTATATACTTATGATCTCCTAAGGCAAAAAAAGCGGGTCCCGGAGCTTGCTTCGGGACCCGCTCATCTTTTTTCCGATGTTTGTCTGATGGATTTTACCCTCAAGGCAATTCCGACGTGGAAGCCACATTATTTATATACCCAGAATCGTTAGAACTGCATTTTCCCGCCCAATCGGCAATTTTGGCAAGGATCTTTTTTTGCATGGTTCTAACCCGTTTTTCGCTGCAATGTAAAATATCGGCGATTTGATAGTTACTCAAATTCAACAAGTATTTCCCTTCCGTCAATTTCTTTTCTTCATCGGTTAAGCGGTTGAAAATCAGCTCAAAGGGGGTCATAAATTCTAATATTTCATAAATCCGTGTTTGTGTGCTAACTAAAGCTCGATTGTTCTTAACCAAGTCTCTAGATATGGCATCAATTAAATGCTCATACTCAACCATGAGCGAAGAATAATCAAAGTCGCCTTTTCTTGACCCCCAACTCATAATACCGTGTTTTCTAGCATAACCTGGAATAGCTTTGGAACTGACCATATTTTTCTTTAGTTCTTCCAGACTTGATTCAAGAACACGTTCTTTCGCTTGAAGTCGTAACAGCCTTTCTTTTGAACGCCAATACAACTTAAGGAGATTTTCTGTCTCAATATACCACTGTTGCTCCTCTTTCATCGGGGTCCACCTTCCTTATGACTCCATCTCTGAATCCTCTGCCAACGATCATTCTTGAAGCAAGCATTTGTATTTCCGATCTGAATTTCCACTTTCAAACCTCCTTTGGCAAAAACAAGGCAGTTGAAATAGTTTTTTCAAACTGCCCTGTTTCTTTCAGATGATCCAACCGTTGCTGGCTATTCGGCCCCAAACCTCCTTTCCTCCAAATTTACTGTTATAACTTATTGCGGAAAGCTGTTATAGAAATGAAAAAGACACTTCCGCTGAGCGCCTCTTCATGGTTATAGTTTATCATGAAATCCTATCCAAATTGCGGCAATAATACGGATATTACCATTTATGTAATAAAAAACAAAATCCAGCAAAAACCCTGCTTTTTCGTGGTGAAAGCTCGAAAACTACTGTTGCTAAAGTAGATAAAACCATAATTTTAGCTGGTTGCTTTATTTAAAGCTTTTTGCGTTGCAAAAAGCCCATTAAAAGATATATTGATCATTTTAAAGGGGAAAGTTGGTAATTGGCGAAATAATTTAGTAACAATTGGCAGGAAGAAAACCTGTGTTACTAAAGACCAAAGGGGTGTTGAAGATGATCACTCGTGAACATTTTTTGGCGGTACTCCATGGTGAATCCAACGAAGTGTTTTCTTGGACAATGAGCTTCTTCAATGAGTTACTGGCGGAAAAATTGTTGGGGAAGGATTGTATTCCCTCCGATGCGATCCCGCAAAAAGAATTTAAGTTTGGCGCTTCCCCCCAGGCGGACTGGGCAGTGAAAGCCCTCTATGCGGAAAGAGCCGGGATGCCGGCGGTTCCGGTTGGTTGGGGCGTGGGGATCTATTTTGGCCACGGCGGACCGGGGGAATTTCGCGAGAAAAGCATCTCCTTTACGGAGAACAAACGACTTACTCTTTATGAAACTGGGGTGCACAAAGAAGTAAGGTATAATCCCCATTTTTATCACCACTATAACTACCCCTTAGACGAACTAACAATGGAAATGGCAATAAACCTGCCGAATCCGGATGATCCGGATCGTTATCAAGGATTAGCTGATGAAGTAAGTTATCACAAGAACCGAAACCGGATGACTTTTACTAGTCTGAACGGCTTTTTTTCGGGAATCCACTATTTCTTGTATTCCTATGAGAAGTTCCTGATGGATTTACTTCTAAAACCGGATGAGGTTAAAGTGCTGATTGATCGGTTGGGAGAATACAACCTGAAAGTGGCGGAACACCTATTACAAGCCGGGGTGGATCTGATTTGTTGTTGTGATGATTTAGGTAGCGGTAATAGTTTACTGATGAGCCCGGAACTTTACCGCCGTTATTTTCGGCCTTGGCACGCTGCTTTAGCCGAACTATGCCATCGTTATGGCGCTTTTCTTCATCTCCATAGCCATGGTAATATCAATTTGATTATGAAAGATCTCTACGAGATCGGGGTTGACATCTTAAATCCCCTTGATCCCTACGAAAATATGGACCTGAGCGAACTGGCGGATCGGTACGGTGACCGGATTACCTTTGCCGGCGGCCTTGACAAGTTCTTTTTCGACTGGTCGCCGGAAGAGCAGCAAGCATTTCTCGAAAATTTATTCGTTAAGGTCAAGAAGGGCTTCTTCATTATGGATTCGGGTGGAATTCCGGAAAACGTGACTCGCGAAGGGTGGAAATGTTTTGAAGAAGCAAAGGCAGCGCTGAAAAATAAATACCAAAGATAAAGGTTGAACGGAGGGATGAAGATGAGTTTACTTCTGGAAATCAGTGGAAAACTACAAATTGGGAAAGCCGAAGAGGTAAAAAATCTGGTGCAAGAGGCGCTAGACACAGGGTTTAAACCGAAAGAAGTATTGGAAGATGGACTATTATCCGGGATGAATATTATTGGTGAGAAGTTCAAGAACAACGAAGTATATGTGCCGGAGGTTTTAATTGCCGCCCGGGCGATGAATTTCGGGATGGAAACGCTCAAACCCTACCTGGTTGAAGCTGATGTGAAAGAAAAAGGAACGGCTGTGCTGGGGACCGTGAAGGGCGATTTACATGATATCGGTAAAAATATGGTCCGCATGATGATGGAGGGCAAGGGCATTAAAGTTATCGACCTGGGGGTTGATGTTCCTGCTGAAAAATTTGTTGCGGCGGCCAATGAAAATAAGGCCGATCTGATTTGCTGTTCCGCGCTTCTGACCACGACCATGATGGAGATGAAAAACGTGGTGGCAGCCGTTGAGAAGGAAGGACTAAGGGCCAGAGTGAAGATTATGGTGGGGGGCGCTCCGGTGACGCAGTCTTTCTGTGACCGGATTGGGGCGGATCTTTATGCCGGTGATGCGACCAGCGCGGCGGAGGTTGCTTTAGCAGCATTGAAATAACGATGTGGGAGGTTATGTCTTTGAAGGGAAAAGAGCTACTCTTTTCGGCACTACGCCATGAACCGTTAACTACTTTACCCTGGGTTCCCTTTGCGGGAGTCCATGCCGGATTTTTGGCTGGGTTTAAAGCGGATGAGGTCTATACGGATGCGGATAAACTCTATACAGCCCTTTTAAGAGTTCATGACCTTTATAAACCCGACGGGATGCCCGTCATCTTTGACCTGCAAGTGGAGGCCGAGATTCTCGGATGTGAGCTTCAATGGAGTGATGAAGCGCCTCCTGCGGTCAAAACCCATTGCTTGGCCGAGACGGAGCAGATTCCGACGAAACTGCCCGAGGCAACCGATGGTCGTCTTCCCTTAATCCTGTCCGTAATGGAGAGCTTAACAAAAGCCATCGGCGAGCGCACCGCCCTGTATGGTCTGCTCTGTGGCCCTTTTACGCTGGCGGCTCATCTGAGGGGTACCAACCTCTTTATGGATATGGTTTTGGATGAAGACTACGTTCACCGATTATTGGATTATACCACCGCGGTTGCCGTCCGCATGGCCGATTTATACTTAAGCGTTGGCATGGATGTCATTGCTGCCGTTGACCCGTTGGTCTCGCAGATCTCCCCGGAGCATTTTCGCAGTTTCTTAAAAGAACCCTACTCCCGTTTATTTACCCATATCCGGCAGGCCGGGGTCAAGCGGGAAGTCTACTCCTCCTTCTTTGTCTGCGGAAATGCGACGAATCAGATTGAGCCCATGTGTGAAACCGCTCCCGATTGTATAAGTATCGATGAAAACGTCGATATGGCCACAGCCAAAGCCGTTACTGACCGGTACAACATCACGCTTCAAGGTAATATTCCTTTAACTACGGTGATGCTCTTCGGCAGTCAGCAGGATAATATGAAATATGTGGTTGATCTCCATGATGCGCTCGACCATCGGAATCTAGTCATCGCCCCGGGATGCGATCTACCCTATACGACTCCGCTGGAGAATGTGGTGGCAGTGGAACAGGCAGTGCATCAAACAGCAGTGGTCCGGGAGATGATTAAAAACTATAATTCACCGGAGCTGGAGTTTCATGGCGAACTTCCTGATTATGAGCATTTGGAAAAACCATTAGTTGAAGTTTTCACCCTTGACTCTGATACCTGTGCCGCTTGTACCTACATGAAAGCCGCTGCCTTGGATGGGAAAGCCCATTTTGGGGACGCCATTGAGGTGGTGGAGTACAAATATACGGTGCCGGAGAATATCGCTCGGATGCGGAAGATGGGGGTGGAAAAACTGCCGAGTATCTACATAAACGGTAAATTGAAGTTCTCCTCCATAATTCCCAGTAAAAAAGCGCTGATTGAGGAAGTGGAAGCATGTCTACGGTAACGCAACTTTTTATTCTGGCTGGTTTTTTAGGCGCTGGGAAGACAACTTTACTGAACAATTGTTTAGCTTTACTCCATGGACATCAAGTTGGAGTGGTCATTAATGAATTCGGGACGGTGGGGATTGATCGAGCGCGGATTAAACACGACAATGATGTACCCGTTGTTGAATTAAATAACGGACAAATTTTCTGTAGTTGTTTGGCCGGATCCTTTGTTGAGAGCATCGGCGTTCTTTTGCACCAGCAACCCGAATATATTCTGGTTGAAAGTTCCGGACTGGCGAAACCGGCCCCGTTGATGGAGATTATCAAGCAAATCAAACGGCAAACCAGTGCGGCTTTTGTCTACCGAGGGATGATCGCCGTGCTTGACATTAAAACCTACCCGGTACTCTCCCAATCAGTTTATGCCCTCCATGAACAGCTGAAATACAGCGACGCCATCTTATTGAACAAAGTTGACCTTGTTGATGAAACAACAAGGATAAAAATCCGTCGCGAACTAGAAAATAAATATCCACAGGCTAAAATCAGAGAGACCTCATACTGCCAGATTGATCCTACTCTTCTCGAATTGACCCCGGTTCCACCCGCCGAGGGCGTTAACCCCGTCTCTCCCTCCGGTCGGATCCTTCGTCTGACCCTCCGACAGGAAAAACCCCTTACACAACAAGCCTTATTCGAATTTCTACAGCAAGTTTCCCCCCATGTCCAACGGATTAAAGGAATGCTTCAGGTCGAAAATGGTCTGGTGGAGGTTGATACGGTCGGTGAGCTGATTAAGGTTGAGCCGGTCAAGAAGGATTGGCTAAGTGAAGCAACCGATTATTACCTGAGTCTCCTTGATGCCCATCATGGCGATCAGGCGTCCACTGTCTATCAGGCCTGGGAGAAAGCGCAAGGCGGACAATAGTAAGTTACCGGAACTCAAGGGAATCGACAAAAAGGGTTTGAAAATCGCTCCTTGTTGATAACTCCAGATAGGTGGCTTTTGCCTGGATTTGTCGGGATTTTTGTAGACACTTTCGGGAGAGGAGGACCATTTTGGCGCCGGTTCCGGCCCCGTTACCGATCGGAACCACCCGCTCTTCCAGTTCCTTTGGGAGGAGTCCGATTTGCACGGCTTCGTGTGGATCGATGTAATTACCAAACCCCCCTGCTAAATAAAGAGTTTTCACCTCAGCCGCGGTGATCCCCATCTCCTTAAGGAGGATACGCACCCCGGCAGCGATTGCCGCTTTCGCTAATTGGGTTTCCCGGATATCTTGTTGGGTAAAGTAAAGATCTTCGGCAGCCCCTTCCGCTTGGGCGGCAACAAGAAGCGCCGACTTGCCGTCGAGCTGACATAGGCGCTGTTTAAGCTTAAGGGGATAATCGTCCCCCAATTCATCCGAGGACTTTAGGCGGCCGGAAGTTTCCATTAAACCGGCCTTTAACAGCTGAGCAGTGAGGGAGACTACCCCTGAACCACAGATCCCCCTGGCCGGTTGGTCGCCGATGGTCGTATAGTTAAGCTCTTCGGTGATCCATACTTGATTAATGGCGCCGGCGATCCCGCCCATCCCAGCGCGAATATTTGTGCCTTCAAAGGCCGGACCGGCCGCGGCAGAACAGGTTAAAATACGCTCTTGGTTGCCAATGGCAATTTCCCCGTTCGTTCCAATATCCAGCAGCAAACTGGTTTCCGCTTGCTCAGCCAGGTTACTGGCGAGAATAGCGGCGACGGTATCAGCGCCGACAAACCCGGAGATCATCGGTAATATATTGATTCTGCCTTGTGGGTTAATCTTAATGCCGACTTCTGCGGCTTTACACTCAAAATCCCGGGTGACCACCGGAATAAAGGGTGCGACTGCGATATTTTCAACTTCCAGACCGGCGAGGAGATGCAGCATAATCGTGTTGCCCACGATGGCCATTTGGTAGATGCTCTGGGGCAAAGTGGGATCATGGCGGCTAAAATAGGCAATCATCTTATTAATTTCCGCGCGCACCAGTTGCGAAAGTTCTGTCAGGCCATTTTCGTGTTCGACGGTGTAATCGACGCGGGAGATTACATCCGCGCCGTGGAGGCGTTGGGGATTAAGGGCGGCATAGGTACTAAGCTGCTGGCCGGTGGTTAAATCCAGAAGATAGCCCACCATTGTGGTTGTTCCAAGATCGAGCGCCACCCCGTAAAGGCGCTGCTCACTGGCTGCTAACTGATCCTGGTGAACTGTTTGTAAGGTTAGCACTTCATCACCGGAGAGGACCGCCGAGAGCGTATAGCCACTAGTGCGCAGAATAGCAGGTAATGCCGGGAACAACTCCGGGTTGATACAGCCAGGGAGACCTAAGGCCTGTTCCACCCGTTCGACATCACTGGTTTGGTCGCCGACGGTTGGCGCAGGAAGGGTGATCAGCCGTTCTGTAATCAACGGGTCGAGGGAAACGGTGTGGTCGCTGTCCATCATAATCCTGGCTTTTTCTTCTACGTCAGGCAGCTCAACGGTCAAATCTCCCGACACTCGAACCTGACAGGCTAAGTGGTACTCCGCAGGATTAGACCTGGTTTGGCCTAAAATCTTTACTTTACATTTCCCACAAATACCTTTACCACCGCAAGGCGAAGGTAGGACTAGGCCATGCTCCGTGAAGAGACTTAACAGGTTTTGGCCGGGAAAAGCCACCAAGGATTGGCGCTTTTGGTTAGATTGGATAACCGTAACAGTATGGCTTTTCATTTTTTACGCTCGCTTTCTGCCCTTGGCACCCGATTAACCCCCAGGATCTCATCCCAGTCGTAAAGGCCGATGGTTTCCTGGTGGGGTCCGACAATGAGAAAATCTTCCGGATTCCATTCACCATGGAGCAACATCTTCAGCAACCTGGTACTACCGGTCAGTTTCTGAAATTCCCGGTGCTCATCTTGGGCCTTGCGGTGACATTTTTCCGCATATCCTAAATGCTTAGTCTCTTCAATCTCGATAAAAACGGCCTTTTCTCCGGCTTGAATATAGGGGGGATGGAGGGTTTCCCAAAGGTATTTGGCATTCTCTTCCCCGTAAAGCTCAAGATAGTCTTCATAGCTTTTACCGTGGTAAGCATCGTTTGACCGTAGATACGAAGCGCCTCGTTCGCAATATCCGGTAGAACTATAGGCGAGACTTGGGTTGGTGGCAAAATGCTCTTTAAATTTTTCTTTGGATCCTAAAAAAAGAGTTCCGCAATCGTGGGCCCGGGGGATCACTAATTTTATTCCATGGGTGTGCAATCCGACCGTGGCATTACCGCAGAGCCCAAAGGCCAAAAGGATCGCGTCGTACTTGGTCTCTTTTTGGTTAGCTTGGTCGATCTTTGCTTGAAGCAAGGCGCGTAGGTGATTGCTATCTTCATGGGCATCTTTCTCGGTAAACTCCGGGTCGATGAGATGGGGGGTTGTTGCGATTAGGGCGCAGATTTCTCTAGTTAAAACTTCACAAGCAATAAGTTTGAAGCGCATTGGCCACCGCTCCTTTAATCTCAATAGGGCTTTTTGCGTTGTCATTTGATTCCACTATTCTGGTACAATATATTGATAGCCTAACTCAAGCCAAACACTATATATTGTACCGGAATCTTCTTTAATGGATACAACGCAAAAAGCTTAATATGGGTTTCAAGAAGAAAAAATTGATAAATTATCGATTATGTAAAATGCAGTCGATTTTCGGAAGGAATTACTGCTTGAAAAGGGAAGATTGCTAATGGTTACGTTCGTTTATCGAAAGGGAAAACCCTTTTATAACTACTTATAGAGATAAAAAAGGAGGAATGGCTAATGGAAAACTTTGTTTTTCAAAACCCAACGAAAATTATCTTCGGCAAAAACACGGAAACACAGGTAGGTATGGAGACAAGAAAATATGCGGATCGGGTTTTGCTGCATTATGGTGGGGGCAGCATTAAAAAGAGCGGCCTTTATGACCGGGTCGTGGCCGCGCTGAAAGACGCCGGGGTCGACTATATTGAACTCGGCGGGGTGCAGCCAAATCCACGGGTGAGTTTGATCAGAGAAGGAATTGAACTGTGCCGCCAACATAACATCCGCTTCATCTTGGCGGTGGGCGGTGGTAGTGTGATCGATTCAGCGAAAGGCATTGCCGTTGGCGTACCTTATGCGGGGGATGTTTGGGACTTTTACATGCGAAAAGCGGTCATCAAGGAGGCTTTACCGATTGGGGTGGTGTTGACGATTCCGGCGGCCGGTAGTGAAAGCAGCCCTGCTAGTGTGGTCACCAATGATGAGGGCGCTTTGAAGCGGGACATCGGTACCAATCTAATCCGACCGCAATTTGCTATCTTAAACCCAGAACTCACCTATACGCTTCCGCCTTACCAAACGGCGTGCGGGGTTGCGGATATTATGGCTCATGTTATGGAACGGTATTTTTCTCGAACACAGAATACTGATCTGACGGATCGACTCTGTGAGGCGACTCTGCGGACTATGATCAAGAATGCTCCCCTAGCTTTGGAGAATCCAGCGGACTATGCGGCGCGAGCCGAAATCATGTGGACTGGGACTGTAGCCCACAGTGATCTGTTGGGTATGGGGCGAATTGAAGATTGGGCTTCCCATATGATCGAACACGAAATCAGCGGGATCTATGATGTGGCCCATGGTGCCGGGTTGGCTGTGGTTTTTCCGGCCTGGATGCAATATGTTTATCAAGAAGATGTGAACGTCTTTGCCCGCTTCGCTACCAGGGTCTGGGGTGTGGAACCGGATTTTGCCCATCCGGAAAAGACGGCGTTAGCCGGGATTCAAAAGACAAAGGAGTTTTTCCGTTCCCTGGGACTGCCGGTGACTTTGGAGGAGCTTGAAGTAGGTACGGATCGTCTGGAAGAGATGGCTGCCAAGTGCACGGAAAGAGGCCCGGTTGGAAATTTCAAGAAGTTGGATCAGCAAGATGTTTTCGCGATCTACCAGTTGGCTAGGTGATCTGTAGTAAAGTCAGCGATTAGTTAGTCGTTCGAAGCTAATTTCCTTATGGTAGAGAAAAGAAGACGTATGGGGGGAAGACCCTTTAACGTCTTTTTTTTATACATCTGGCATGTTTTACAAAAATCTTTTAAAAAAACTACTTTGTAAAAAGGGTATTAAGAAAATGTGTCGAAATTAAAAACTAAACGGTAACGTGAACGCTAACGGAGAGATGTTTAATGAGTATAACGATGAAAGATATTGCCCAAATAGCGGGGGTATCCGTCAATACTGTCTCACGAGCGCTTAATGATCGGCCGGAAATTAATGAAGAAACCAAGCGGCATATAAAGAAGATCGCACAAGAATTAAATTATATACCCAATACGATTGCGGCGTCTTTGGCTTCCCGGAAGAGTAAAACCATTGGTTTGGTAATCCCCGATCTTTGTGACCCATTTTTCGCGATGCAAGCGCGTGGAGTGGAGGATACTGCTAAAAAACACGGGTATTCCGTGGTCATTATTAATACGGATGAGATCCCCCAGAATGAACATAATGCCATTACTACACTTTATGGGATCCGGGTGGCCGGGATAATTTTAACATCAGTCTTTTTTGGAATGGAACATATTGAAGAGCTGCAAGGCAGGCAGGTTCCTTTGGTCTTACTTAATCGGTATTCACGACAGCTCGATACAGATTATGTGATAAATGATCATCAAAAGGGCGCTTATATAGCAACTAAGCATTTACTTAACTTAGGCCACCAAAGAATTGGTATTATCTTAGGGCCGGATCGAATAACCAGTGTACAGGATCGTTTGTCTGGTTATCTAAAAGCAATGGATGAGGCCGGGATTAAGTTGTCGAAAGAATACGTGATCCACGGCGAAAATTTGAAGCCCGAGACGGGGGAACTGCTCGCCGAAGAATTAATGCGTAAAGAACCAAGACCAACAGCTATTTTCGCTTATTGCGACAGCCTAGCGATTGGGGCTTGTGCCGGGATTAGAAAAGTAGGTTATACGATCCCACGGGATGTGGCTTTAGTCGGTTATGATGATATCCCATATGCCGCCCATCTAGAAGTTCCATTGACTACCATTGTTCAACCAGCATATAAAATGGGAAGGACAGCTTGTGAGATTTTGTTGAAGAGAATCTCATCTGGAGGTGAGCAGAAAACCAAGCATATTGTGTTTGAACCGAAATTGGCGGTTCGAAAGTCTTGCGGGACTTCCGAAAATCAAAGCGTTTCGCAGAAAAATAACTAGTAATTTTAGGAGGAGAAAAACAATGAAACATTTTCCGGAATTTATTCGCAATGAAAAAAACAGGGTTCCCGATGCCCCGGAAGGGATGGAAGGCTTTATTTTTGACGGTGCCGATGGTTCACAGGTGGTACTTTGGGAGAATACCTCCGGCGGTTCGGTAGGGCTCCATAAACATGATTACTGGGAGTATTGTTATGTGCTAGAAGGATGTTATGAGGGCATTGTTGATGGTAAACCGGTTAAATTGGGACCAGGAGATGAATGTCTAATTCCGCCGGGAGTACCCCACGAAGGGAAACATAGTAAAAACTATCGCGCCTTGGATATTTTTGGAGGCCAACGGGTTAAACGTTGAAGCGATTTTAAAAAGTCAAGAGTAGGCCCAGTGAGGAGGTGATAAGCGGGAGGAATGTAAAATATTCATAAGCCAAGGTAGAGAAAATTGAGGAGGGAAATAAATGAAAAGAGTTATTTCTATTTTTGCATTGGTTTTAGTATTATTGGTTGTAATGGCTTTTCCGGCGTTGGCGAAGACAATTAACGTATGGACGGGTTTTCCAGAACTTGAACCCTATTATAAATGGGCTGGGGCTGAATTTGCCAAAACCCACCCCGGGGTTAAAGTGGAAGTCCTAAGTACTAGTCTCCGCGAATTTGAACAGAAGTTGGTTACATCGATCCCAACTGGGACAGGCCCGGAAGTTTTTGACGTAGGTCCTTATATTGCGATCAAATTAATTGATGCTGGCTTACTACCGGCTAACCCTCCGGAGATTGATTCCTATTTAAAAAGCGGCGCTTGGAGCCAATTTTCCATTGACTATGTGACAATCGGTGGTAAAACATATGGCCTTCCGATGATGAACGGAAGCAGGGCTGCCTTGTTCTATAATAAAGATATGTTTAAAGAGGCTGGCCTTGATCCAAACAAACCACCGAAAAACCTGACCGAATTAATGGAGATGGCGAGAAAACTCACGAAGTATGATCAGGCAGGGAATGTGGTCCGTAGCGGGTTGAGTCTACGAATTTCCGGTGGCGGTAGTGGGCTTACCGAAAAATTCCGCTTTATCTTAAATAATGCGGGGGCAGATCTAATTGTACCGACGGCCAATGGCAAATGGAAGAATGGTCTTAATAACGCTGCCGGTGAGGAGGCCCTGCGCTTTTACATTGATGCTCTTTATAAATACAAAGTTGATGCCCCGGAAGTTAGACACGATTCGGATGCCTTTGTCACCAACATGACAGCCATGTTCTGTCGGGAAAGTTGGGTGATTGGCGAAATCAAAGCGAAGAATCCTGGATTGAATTATGGTGTTGCACCGATGCCTGCCGGAAAACGTAACGAGACTCTTGCTCAACCATGGTCGATTTATATGTCGATGGATGGAGCTAAATCGAAAGAAGTTAGGGAGTTTATGAAGTTCCTGACCAGTGCCGAAACCGCTCCGAAATTGATTGAACTTTCCGGTTGGATTCCGGAACGCCAGTTCGACTACGGCTATCTAGTAAAGGAAACCCCTCAGTATGAAGTCTTTGTCAATCCCCCTGCCGAATTAGGGTTTTATGCGGATCCGGTGATTCCAGCTTTCGATGAAGTCCAAACCAAAGTAGCGGATGAGCTTATGGAAGCCTTCTTAAATAAAAACCTGGTTGACAATCCAAAAGGAATCGCCAAGGCGATTGATGACATTGCCGACCTGGTGGATTCAATTTTGAAACGCAATAACGTTTATGGAAAATAAACAAGGCTAGCTTAGGTGCCGTTGGGTTGTCTTCCCGGTTTTTATAAACCGGGAAGACAACTATTCTTCACATCCTCCATTTTTGAGGAAAGAAAGGTGATAGCATGCAAGGCTTAAGGCTTCAAAATTATTCAAGCAATGAACGTTCCAGAATCCTTTTCTGTTATCTGATGCTCTTTCCAATTTTAGCTTTATTTTTTGTTCTGCGAATCTTCCCGATAATTAGAACCTTCTGGATGAGTCTTTTTGATTGGAGCTTGATCGGTAATAATCGACCTTTCCTAGGATTGGGTAATTACGTAATGTTGTTTAAGGATGAACAGTTTCTACTATCACTAAAAAACACTTTTTTGTATGCAGGAGCTAGTGTTATTGTTTGTTTTGTGCTCTCCCTACCCATTGCCATGGTTTTAGCGAAGAAAATGCGATTTAGCGCTTTTTATCAAGCAATTTTCTTCTTACCTTATATCACGCCATTAGTACCAATGTCGGTGGCTTGGAAGTGGATATACGATCCCATGTATGGAATTTTGAACTATATCATATCATTATTTGGTATAGAGCCAGTAGGCTGGTTAATTTACCCTAATATTGCAATTTGGGCGTTAATAATCATGAATGTGTGGAAAAATTTGGGGTATAACATTATACTTCTGATGGTCGGTTTGAGAAATATATCCCCTGTATATTACGAAGCTGCCAGTATCGACGGGGCTTACGGCTGGAAAAAGTTCCGTTATATTACCTGGCCATTACTAAAGCCGATGATCCTTTATGTGTTAGTTACTTCGACCATTAACGCTTTTAACGTCTTTACCCAAGTCTATGTAATGACCCTAGGTTCACAGGCTGCTCCAGGGAGAGCTGTTCGAGTTCTGCTCTATGACATCTACGAGAACGCTTTTAGGTACTTTCGGTTAGGTTATGCTTCTGCTGAAGCGGTAATCTTGACGATTATAGTAATAGTTTTGACTTTAATCCAGTTCAAATATATCAAGTCAGAGGTGTAAAGGGGGGCAACGCAATGAGTAAAACGAAGAAAGATCATAGTTTAGAAATACTGCAAATTGTTTTGAAGCATTTAGGTTTAATTATTGGCACAATTGGTATGGTGATCCCCTTTGTGTGGATGTTTACCACGGCGTTTAAGCCTGAGGTGGAAGTTTTAATTTGGCCTCCGAAATTATTGCCGGAAGCGCCTACCTACCGTAATTTCATCGAGTTATTTGAACAAGCCCCCTTTTTCCGATATTTTATGAATAGTGTAATCATCTCAACAGCATCAACAGTGGCTATTCTTCTGACTTCACTGATCGGCGGGTTTATCTTTAGCAAATATCGTTTTCCCGGGAAGAATTTCTTATTTTTCTTACTGATTGTGACGGCGATTGTGCCATTTGAGAGTTATGTGATTCCTTTATATACTACAATGGTAAAGTGGAAATGGATTAATACCTATCGGGGAATTATCGCGCCTTATTTGGTCATGAGTTTTGGGATCTTTTTATTGCGTCAGCACATCAGCTCCACCATCTCCGATGAACTGATGGATGCAGCAAGAATCGATGGTTGTTCGGAATTTGGGATCCTAACCCGCATTGTGACCCCCCTTTGTAAGTCATCTGGCGGTGCGCTGGGGATTTTTGCTTTTACTCAGGCTTGGATTGCTTTTATGTGGCCATTGTTATTAGCAAATAAGAAAGAAATGTTTAATATGGAAATCGGACTTACTATGTTTCAATACAGATTTAGCACTAATTATAGTTTGTTAATGGCGGGGTCTGTTATATCAGTTGTTCCCATGATAATAATTTTTGTTGTGTTACGACGGCAGATTATAGAAAGTATCTCGCTCACCGGTTTAAAAGGTTGAGAATGGTAAAATTATATAGCAAGTTTCAATCAAAGAACTTTTGAGGGGAGGAAATTGGTATGAATAGTAACCAATTAGAACAAGAAATGATTTTCGATCATTTAAAAGTGAACATTTATAAGCAGCGGACGGCAATGGGGACAGCGGTTGGTAAGGTTGTAGCTAATAGGCTCAAAGACCTCTTACAACAACAAAAGACGGTTACCATGATCTTTGCGGCAGCGCCTTCCCAAAACGAGTTTCTGGCGACCCTAGCTAGTGAACCGGGGATCGATTGGAAACGTGTTATTGCCTTACACATGGATGAATATATTGGTTTACCGGAATCTTCGCCGCAATGTTTCCGTAAATACCTTGAGGATCATATTATAAATCTTGTTAATCCGGGTGAAGTTCATTTTTTAAATGGGGATGCGCCTTCCATCGCTGATGAGTGTCAGCGGTACGGAAATTTGTTGGTTGAGCATCCGGTTGATATTGTTTGTTGCGGAATTGGAGAAAATGGACACTTAGCCTTCAACGACCCCCCGGTGGCTGATTTCTTGGATCAAAAGATCGTTAAAGTAGTGGAATTAGAAGAGAAATGTAAGCAACAACAGGTAAACGACGGCTGTTTTTCTAGCGTGGCTCAAGTTCCAATGCAGGCGATGACGCTGACAATTCCGGCCCTTCTATCGGGTAGATATATCTACTGTATAGTTCCGGGGACAGCTAAAGCGGAGGCGGTTAGAACTAGTCTATACGGTCCTGTTAGTACCACCTGCCCTGCTTCCATTTTAAGAAGGCACTTCAGGACAACCCTTTACTTGGATCAAGACTCGGCTTCATTATTGTAAAAGCCGATGAACAGCCTTATGCTTTGGTCATAGAGATGTTAGTTCAATTGGAAGAAATAGCGACCAAGAGCACGCAAGAGGTTTGCGGCCGTTACGGCCGCTTTTTTATTCTACACCTGGGATGCGGTATGATTATTCCCATGGCTAAAAAGATGTTTAAAAAAATATTAAATGATAGTAAACTAAAAAGAAGGAGTTAGTTATAAACCAGCGAATACTTATTTAATATAAAAAACAAAGTTTGATACATTTATTTCAAAGGTGAATGTGTCCAGTGTATGAAAGAGGTTGTTTCAAAGCATCTTTGGGTAGAAGAAGCTAAAATATAGAGTGCTTTGTATTCAGATCTGGTTGCTATCGAGTGAACCCTAATTTAACTCATTAATATTTTGAGAGTGATCAATTAGAAACTGACAGAGGGGGCTAAGAAATGAAGAATTATATAAACCTAAAAGACGCCGAAAGAGTATTCCGTAATGGGGTCATGGGTTACACCTTGTTAACCGAAGCTCATGGTTGTACTAATGGCTGTTGCACTGGGGTAAGTGTTTTTTCCAATACTGAATATCCAAAGGTCAGCCGCCATGAGGACCAGGAAGGATTTATGGTGCTTGAGGGAACAGGCTGGGCGAGAGTTGGAGAAGAAGAAATTCCTCTCGAACCGGAGACTTCATTTATTGTTCCGGCAGGGGTCGGTCATGCAGTAAAGAAAAACCCGGATTCTAAACCTATAAAAATATTCTGGTTTCACGCTGGAATTTAAAAGTGCTATGTTAGGCCCAAAAATCTTGCCCCTTGTCGGGAAATGATGACCGATGTTGTGAAGAAAAAAATCCTTTGGGGTAAAAATGGCTAGAATCTCAATATATTATGGTAAAGTTAAAATAATTGAACTATGTAACCCTTAAATCGGTGAGCAGGCCTAAATAAGAGGTGTTAACTTTGAAAATAATCGTTTGTATAAAACAGGTCCCGGCCACCAGTAATGTGGAGATCGATTCTACGACCGGCGTACTGAAACGGGAAGGCGCCGAAAGTAAAATGAATCCATATGATTTATATGCTATGGAAACCGCCTTACGCCTGAAAGAAAAGATGGGCGGAAGTCTGGTGACGGTGACAATGGGACCGTTGCAAGCGGAAAAGGTAATTAAGGAATCTTTTATTCTTGGTGCGGATGAAGGCTATATTCTTTCCGACCGGAAATTTGCCGGCGCGGATGTGCTGGCGACCGCTTATACTTTGTCACAGGGGATCAGGTTAGTCGGCGCTTTTGATTTAATCATCTGTGGCAAACAAACCACCGATGGAGATACCGCTCAGGTCGGACCGGAAGTAGCGGAATTTTTAGGAATCCCCCATGTCACCTGGGTACGGGCGATTCGCGAAGTATCGGCGGAGGGCATCGTGGTCGAACAAGACCTGGGAACGACCGCCGTGACCTTGGCTTTAAAGTTT
>ENA-UOOK01000773-UOOK01000773.1-fermentation-metagenome-genome-assembly--contig:-NODE-773-length-42727-cov-10.196593_pt1 | contig 42727 bp, 36 predicted proteins | sample MGYA00245777_ERZ724023 | MGnify/ENA primary metagenome ERZ724023 (study PRJEB28704, sample SAMN03018312) | fermentation metagenome | biome: anthropogenic terrestrial biome; feature: soil; material...
TTGCATGGGCGAGCAGCAAACGAAGTTTGCGACCAGCCATTTCAACGAGACTGGTCGCAGGCAGAGCCGCTGGTTACCTTAGAAATATTTCCAAAAAAATTGCATTAAAAAATTTTTTTTGTTATAATAAAAAACATGTTATTTCTGTTTATCCTTTATTAAGCATTTATAGCATATCGGTGTCCGATGGCTCTTGTTATACTAGCGCCTATTAGCGCTTCTGGGAACTAGAATTTTACAAAATCATGCGTATCATAAAAACAGGTGTTGTTGTAACACAAAAATTAAATAAGGAAGGTGAGGTTTATGATGTCAAAATTGTATGGCAAAGTCCCGAACAATCGTTTTGCTCAGCTTAAAAATGAAATAGCAGATTATGAGGAATTAAAAGCCGAAATTCCGACGGGTGTTGAGGACTATGAAAGGATTAATTTTCAAAAGAAGAAAATTTTAAATTACGTGAATGCAACTGAAGACAACTATAATGATTACCACTGGCAATTAAAAACTCGTTTTACGAATTCAAAAGGCTTGTCTGAACTTATTGCGCTAACGGAGCATGAAACAAGCACATTAGATGAAGTAGCTTCTAAATATCGTTTTGCCATTTCTCCTTATTATCTGTCACTAATTGAACCGGGTAATGCGAACTGTGGGATAAAAAAACAGTCCATACCGTCCGCCAGCGAGTTGGATGACTTGGGCGAACTGGATCCTATGGACGAAAAGGGACATTCTATTCATGATATTATTACGCGCCGCTATCCTGATCGACTTATAATTAAAATTACAAATGTTTGTGGCATGTTCTGCCGATTCTGCCAAAGACGCCGTTTGATTGGAGAATGTGATACGGTGGTTTCAAGAGAAAAAATTAAAAAAGCAATTGATTATATCCGTGATAATAAGGAAATACGTGATATTCTGATTACCGGGGGCGACGCATTTATTGCATCTGATGAAATGCTTGATTGGCTGCTTGGTGAGCTTAGGAAAATATCTCACGTTGAAATTATACGCTTAGGAACCAGAACACCTGTAACATTACCTCAGCGTATTACTAAAAGTCTTACAAACATTTTAAAGAAATATCATCCTATTTTTGTAAACACACATTTCAACCATCCAAGAGAAATAACACCCGAATCAAAAAAGGCATGTGAAATGCTTGCCGATGCCGGAATCCCTTTAGGAAATCAAATGGTTCTTTTAAACGGAGTAAACAATAACAAGTATGTAGTAAGAAAGTTGAATCAAAAGCTACTGACAATAAGAGTTAAACCCTATTATATTTTTCATCCAAAGAAAGTGAAAGGCACAAGCCAATTCTGGGCTAAAATAGAGGATGGTCTTGAAATTATGGAAAGCCTAAGAGGCAGAACTTCAGGCATGGCTATACCCACCTACATCATAAATGGGCCTAAGGGAATTGGAAAGACTCCTATTCTTCCAAATTATCTTTTATATCTTGGAAACGATAGTGCAGCATTCAGGAGCTGGCAGGGAAAGACCTTCAAAGTGAAAAATTAAAGGGCAAAAGCATGCACTCACCCTATGTTCAAGCTTGCATATGGATATAGCATAAACTCTGATACTAACTGTTGCTTCATTTTACAGCTTATTTTCACTCTGAGTAGAAAAAATGGAATGTCTTGATCGTATGTGATTTCAGGTATAAAATAGAAGCGATATTGCTGTAATAATTGGTGGAGTTAACATTTTATCGAACAGCCCTAATACCCTGTCTGATCCGGTCTAAGGGTGTTCCAGTGGGTCGGGGTTATCCTTCTTAATGGAGCGTTCCAGCGGGGTTAGAGTTATCCTTCTTGGGGGAGTGTTCCAGTGGGTTAGGGTTATCCTTCTTGGGGGAGCGTTCCAGTGGGTACGCTCCTTTGGTACGCTCCTTTGGTAGACACCTGCATTGGCACACAATTTGCACAAGCACTCATTGAAATAAAAAATAACGAGGTTTTTGAAAGATAATTATGAATGGTTGGGTTATATATAACGGTGCATTGGGAGTTAAAAAAATTGAAAATCTTGTTTTTAAGATTTCCGAGGAAGCCGAAAGAATGGGAATCGCTCTGGAGATAGTTGCAAACAATGAGTTGGTTCCGGTTGTTAAACCAAACGGCAGTATGTCTCTTAGAGCATTAAAGAAGCTACAAGATCCTATGTTTATTATTTTTTGGGATAAAGATATAACTTTAGCCCGGTATCTGGAGATGCTGGGCTACCGTTTGTTTAACAGCAGTATGGCAATTGAGGCATGTGATAACAAAGCGTTAATGCATTTGAAATTGGCCGGAATGAGAGTACCCAAAACAATAATCGGACCATTTGCTTTTTTCAATCAATCTCTGTCAGACGAATATTTTGAGGAAATAATTGGAGAGCTGGGAGAAGAGGTCATATTAAAAGAATCCTATGGCTCCTTTGGTATGCAGGTATATAAGCTAAAAGGAGTTAACCAGCTTAAAGCAAAAATCAGCGATATAAAAAACAGCCATTTTATTATTCAAGAGGTTGTGAAAACATCATTAGGAAGAGATATTCGCGTAAATATAGTCGGAGAGAAAATTATAGGAGCTATGCAACGAAGTAACGCAGCTGATTTCAGGGCGAATATAACACTGGGAGGTAAAGGTGAGCTTATTACCTTAACCGAAGCACAAAAGAAAACGGCCTTACAGGCACATGCAGCATTGAACCTTGACTTCAGTGGAGTTGACTTGTTGTTTGGAGATGATGGAGAACCTGTTATTTGTGAGGTTAATTCCAATGTTAATTTTTTAAGCTTTGAAAGTGTTTCGGGTGTTAATTTCAGCAGATTGATTCTGGAATATATTATGGAGAAAGTGAAATGAATGGTCTGATTATTTATCAAAAGCAAGATTATGAGAAAAATTGTGATTATGTTAAATGGCTTAAAGAGGTGGCGATAAAGAAAGGCTGCCACCTTACATTGATGTTCCTTGAGGATTTTTTCAACAATGGCTTAAGCCCGGACTATAATATAGATTTTGTTATTAACAGGAGCCGCAGCTATGAAGTCTCATTAATATTCGAACTTAATAATGTCAGAGTTTTTAACAGTTCAAACATTACTCTGCTCGGAAATAATAAGCTGGCAGCGTACAAATACGCTCATGATAAAGGTTTTAAATACCCAGGGGTTTATTTATCCTGGATAGGGAAAAAACATGTATTGTCAAAGCCTAACACCGGGCACGGGGGATATGGAATATCCATGCTTGAGGATGTAAGCAGCAATAACTGGACTGAGAGGCTTCAACAGGAATTAATAAATACAGAAGGTGATGTCAGGTTTTATATAATAAACAATAAAATAATTCATGCGGTACTTCGAAGACCTAATGGCAAGCTTGTGTCAAATTATAGCCAAGGCGGGGTTTGTGAGATCTTCAAATATAGCGAAAAACAAGAGAAAACCGTATACAGCTTTATCAAAGATTTATCAATAGACTATGCGGGGGTTGACTTTCTTGTAGATTCAGAGGGAGAGCTGATTTTTAACGAAATTGAGGATGTCGTCGGCAGTAGAATGTTAAGCTATTTAGGCATCAATAATACAACTGATCTTTACTTGGATCACATTATGGTTATCACCCAGAAAGTTACAAAGTGACTTTCTGGGGAGCAATCGCATTATTATATAAATTGAAAAAGAATTTAATTATATTTGGTGGTATTTGTAAGCCGATTCTTTTTCAATTTATATTGCACATGTGCCTGTTCAGGGCTATGACAAAACAAATGGCACGTGAATCAATTCGTGTTTATATAAGTTGAATTTCAAATTTAACTTATATAGTATGATATCAAAAAAGCATAGTAATAAGTTTCAAAATGATACCGAACTCGTTGAACTGAGGTGTTGTTATTCCTTATATTAACAGATATGATTGCATTTTCTTTACAAAACATTGCCTAAAGAACCGTCAGAAAGTCATCTTACTTTGGCTATTTCAAAAAACAGATGGAAGCACATCGATTTATGTTCGTACCTGCATGCTGGAAACAGACAGGTTGGGTTACCTGCCTGTTATGGTCGATAATATGCACTATTTAACAACCGGGGGAAGAACCGGTTTTATAAAATGTTACACCACAAAGCTGTAAAATAAGGCATACTGCTGTTAAAAGGACTGATAAAACCCCAAGCCCTATCAAAATAAGACCGATAATCAGGGAAAATATAAATATAATCGCAAGTATACCTGAAATGATCAAATACAAGGATACCAAAGTAAGCAGCAAGCAAAACACACAAGGGATTTTGTTGCATTTTACCAAACAACACAAGATAAGGAGTAAAATACCTGCTACTATAGTACCAATAGTAATAAACCTAAGAGGAAAAAAGGTTGCAAGCAAATATACGCCCAGCCCTATCAAAATCAAACCTAAGAGACCGACAGCTAAACAAAAAAATCTACGTGAATCCTTAATGCACATATTATTCACCTCCTTCAGTTTTTAAAAGTGAACAGAAAATCCTGTTCAATAACAGTATATGAACAAGCCTTAAGAAGGTTACATAATATTTGTGGGGTGCCACATAACCGGAGGTTTGATTATTACATCCTTGTAAACTATTTTATACGACATAAATCCGGGAATCTACATCCTAAAGGCAGAACGTTATCTAGACAAAAAAATACCCGGTTATTAACCGGGTAATGAATCTACATCATAAAGGTAGAACGTCAACCATACATAAAAATATCTCACATTTTATACCCAGCCGCGGTTTTTAACAGCTTGAGCAACACGGTTTATAGCGATTACATATGCTGCATCGCGCATATATAATTTTTTGTTTTGCGAAAGTTCGTAGACAGATTTAAAAGCAGATGTCATCTTCGTATCCAGCTTCTCGAGAACCTCTTCTTTTTCCCAGTAGTAATTCATGTTGCATTGAACCTGTTCAAAATAACTGCAGGTTACACCACCGGCGTTGGCTAAAAAGTCTGGTACAAGGAAGATATTGCTGTCACGGATTACCTGATCAGCATCCGGTGTTGTAGGCCCATTAGCAGCCTCAAGGATTACCTTAACCTGTTTGCTTATTTTATGCACGTTTTCTATTGTGATCTGGTTTTCCATAGCTGCAGGAACGAGTATGTCTACATCCTGCTCAATCCACGCTTCTCCGGGCAGGATATCGCAACCTAAATCCTTGGCTTTATCTTTATTGATGGTTCCGTATGAATCGGTAATGGAAGATAGTGCATTAACATCAAATCCCTTTTTATTCCGGAATGTGTAGGCTTTTTTATCTGCTTCATTCCAGCAAGAGATGGCAATAACCGTGCCACCAAGCTGTTGATACAGGCGTACAGCATGAGAAGCTACATTCCCAAAGCCCTGGAAGCTTGCAGTGGTGTTGGAAAAATCAATACCCAATTTTTTAAGAGCCTCACGCAGAACATATATAACACCATAGCCGGTAGCTTCCGTTCTGCCAAGTGAGCCGCCCATACCAACCGGTTTGCCGGTGATAAAGCCGGGATATTTTCCGCCGAAAATTGTTTCATATTCATCAAGCATCCAAAGCATGTGTTTTGCATTTGTCATTACATCTGGCGCAGGAACATCTGTAACAGGTCCGACATTACGAGCAAGCTGGCGGACATAACCACGGCACAACTGTTCCTGTTCGCGTTCCGTAAGATTTCTTGGGTCGCAGATAACTCCGCCCTTCGCTCCTCCGAGAGGGATATCAACAACCGCACATTTCCAAGTCATCCACAGTGATAAAGCTCTGATTGTATCTATTGTTTCAAGTGGATGGAACCTTATTCCTCCCTTTCCGGGCCCTCTTGCATCATTATGCTGTACACGGAATCCTTTAAATACCTTTACACTTCCGTCATCCATCTTAACGGGAATTAAAAAATGGTATTCGCGTAGTGGCTGACGGAGCAGTTCTCGTGTAGCACTGTCAAGATTAAGCTTTTCAGCAACGCTGTCAAACTGCTGTTGAGCTGTTTCATATGGATTGTAAGATGTGGAACTCATTTATAAGACCTCCAATTTATTTGGTATAATAAATATACAAAAATAAGGTCTATCCTTATTTATGTAGCAGTAAATTAAAGCAATTAAACATTATGAGCTAAATAGTCATAATGTTACCAAAAATACCCACAAGACCCCTGTTTGGTCTTGTTGCGCATTCCAGTGGGCTAGGGCTACCCTTCCCAGGGGAGGGTTCCGGTAGGTATGCTTCATCAGAAAGTCACTTTGTGACTTTCTGAGTGATAACCATATTATATCCGTGTAAGCATTGAAAGTCAATGATTGTATTGGCTTTGCCTAAAGTGTATCGAGCAGCTTCTCCAGTTCAGATAGCCTTTTTTCGAATACATTAAGTGCGTCTTGAATAGGAGCGGTGGTGGTCAAATCCACACCTGTTTTTTTCAGAAGCTCCAGAGGATAATCCGAGGAACCGCTGCTAAGGAAGTTAAGGTATTTTTCAACTGCAGACGCACCATCACGTAGAATCTGACCTGCAATGGATGTGGCAGAGGAAAAACCGGTTGCATATTTATACACATAAAAGCTTCTATAGAAATGAGGGATTCTCGCCCATTCCATCTCGATGTAGCTGTCAAGCGTTACCTCGCTTCCGTAGTATTTTTCATTGAGATCTTTGTAAATAGTGCAAAGATCCTCGGCGGTTAGAGCATTACCGCTTTCAATTCTCTGGTGTATTATTTTCTCAAACTCCGCAAACATAACCTGCCTGAATATTGTTCCCCTGAATGCCTCAAGATAGTTATTTAAAAGCCAGGCTTTTTCCTGAGTCTTATCTGTCTTTGAAAGCAAATGATTTATCAGGAGGGATTCATTTACAGTAGAAGCAACTTCCGCAACAAAAATTTTGTTCTCGGAGTAAACAAAAGGTTGTGTTTTGTGAGTGTAATATGAATGCATAGCATGACCCATTTCATGCGCCAAGGTAAGAACATCATCAAGAGAACCTTGGTAATTAAGAAGCACAAACGGGTGGGAGGTGTATACTCCCCAAGAATATGCACCGCTGGTTTTTCCAACATTTTCATAAACATCAATCCAGCTGGATTTAAAGCCTTTATTCAGATCCTTTATATATTGCTCCCCTAACGAGCTCAGACCATCTGAAACAACTTTAACCGCATCCTCGTATGGAACCTTGCGACTGGCTTCGGGCACAATGGGGCAGTATAAATCATACATATGCAATTCATCAAGCTTGAGGGCTTTTTTCCTAAGCCTAAGATATCTGTGCAACAGAGGCAGATTTTTTGAAACTATGTCAATAAGATTATCATAGACGTCTATAGAAACGTTATCCAAATCCAACGATGCTTCCAATGATGATGAGTAATTCCTTGCAACCGAATAAAATTTATTCTTTTTAATGTTGCCAATAAGCGTGGACGCCAAGGTGTTTTTCATGCTCCCATAAGTCTTATATAAAGCCTCGTAAGCTTTCTTTCTGACTTCTCTATCAGGGCTTTCCATAAATCTAATGTATCTACCCTTTGTAAGTTCGACATCCTGCCCCTGTTCGCCCTTAACATTTGGGAATTTAATATCGGCATTATTATACATAGAATATATATCACTGATACTACTTGCAAGTTCAGATGACAAAGCCAGTATTTTCTCTTCTTTCTCGGATAATACATGATTTTTTTTGTGAAGAAGCTCTTTAAGGTAGGTATTATAAACCTTCAAATCGGATTCTTCATCCATGTATTTAGTAATAGTTGTTTCAGGAATACTAATGATTTCAGGGGTAACAAAAGATAATACAGAATTATACTCAGCTCCGAGTGAAAAAGCTTTTCCAACAAGTGATTGGTATAGGGTGACTGTGTTATCCTCATCTCTTTTCATTCGGGCATATGCAAAAAGTTTGTTAAATAAGCATGATATTTCGTCCTGAAGCTTTAATATTTCAAAAAGATTTTTTGAACTGTCTCCAATCCGACCTTTATAGGGGGAGACATTTTGAAGCATCTCTTTGACCTTTAAAAAATCCTCCTCCCATGCAGCTTCGGATTTGTAAATATCCTCAAGCCTCCATTTGAATTCAGACGGTAGCTCACTTCTCTGTGGTAATTTTTGGGCAGTATCCATGTAGAATTTCCTCCTTCAGAATTTAATAATATGGTTATTACCTTTCCCGCTAAAAGGTATCAAAGAACCATCGGTAGCCTGCTGTACAGGCAAGTACCAAAATATTGCGGGAAAGCTGAATATGTCGATGTTCACATTGCTTAGTAGTTGATTCAATGATTCTATTTTACCATTCATTTAAATATTGTGTATAACAATTTTCTCAAATAAGAGTTGTATGGAACTATGGGATATGATATTATTAAACTAACATATGAACATATACTCATATATTGGTTTTAATGCTGCTATAATGTGATTGTTTTTCAGGAAGTCGTGAAGCGATTAAAGTAAAATACTCAAGTAATGAAGATTTATGGAGGTGAATATTTTGGCAGGCAAAGAAATGTTGTATGAACGCTGCGACTGTAATACCATACATGAGGATACAGTAAAAAGGGTTTTATCAAAAATGCCGACGGAAGATAAATTATATGATTTAGCGGAGCTTTTTAAGGTTTTTGGAGATTTAACAAGGATAAAAATTTTATGCGCTTTAAACGCATCGGAAATGTGTGTGTGCGATTTGGCTGTTTTACTGGACATGACGCATTCTTCAATATCACACCAATTAAGGGTTTTGAAACAAGCCAGGCTTGTGCGATATAGGAGAGAGGGTAAAATAGTTTACTACGCAATTGATGATGAGCATGTAGAACATATATTTGATCAGGGTCTGATACATCTAAACGAAAAGTGAGGTATGAATATAATATGACAGAGAGAGAAATTCTTGTGCTCGACGGTTTAAACTGTGCAAATTGTGCTGCAAAAATAGAGAATGAGGTAAACTGCATAGACGGAGTAAATGCATCAATGAATTTTGTTATGAAAACATTAACTGTTGAATCTAACAGAAATTTTAAAGTTTTAATACCAAGAGTAGAAGAAATTATAAAAAGGCATGAGCCTGATATTATTATTAGAAAAAAAGACAATACAATAAAGAAAACAAATACTTTTAGCTCCAAAAAAATCATATTACTTGGAACTGGCTTTTTGCTTTTTATTATTGCGTTGTTAATGCAAAATTCCAGCTGGGTTAATTTTGCGCTATATCTTGCCGCATATATAATTCTTGGTGCGGGAGTGCTTTCAAAATCATGGAAAAGTATTTTAAACGGCCACGTGTTTAACGAAAATTTTCTTATGTCAATTGCGACAATAGGAGCTTTTGCTATCGGAGAATTTAATGAAGGCGTCGCTGTTATGCTTTTTTATCAAGTCGGTGAGATATTCCAGGACGCTGCAATGGATCGATCCAGAAAATCAATAAGCCGGTTGATGGATCTTAGCCCCGATTATGGAAATGTTCTAAGAAACGGCAGTGTTCAGACGGTAGCACCTGAAGAAATCGGGATCGGTGAAATAATATATGTTAAGCCCGGTGAAAAAATTCCCCTTGATGGCATAATAACAGATGGAACTTCAAATATTGACAAGTCAGCTTTAACCGGCGAATATGCACCTGATGCAGCCATGCCCGGGGATGAGGTTTTTTCAGGCACTGTAAACATTGACGGCCTATTAACAATTAAAGTAACTAAGAGCTTTAAAAACTCAACATCAGAGAAAATACTGGAGCTGGTAGAAAACGCCTCTGCAAAGAAAGCTCCAACAGAGAAGTTTATAACTCGTTTTGCCGAAATATACACGCTTGCTGTTGTTATTATTGCGGTTTTTATAGCGCTTGTTCCTCCGCTGCTTTTAACTTTTGCAAAGGACAGTGCTTCCGGAGGTCTTATTGAATTCCTCGTGAGGCAGACGGGAGGATGGTTTGATTTAAAGGGGTTATTATCAATTTGGGTTTATAGAGCCCTTACTTTTCTTGTGATATCCTGCCCATGTGCGTTAATTATATCGATTCCGCTAGGTTATTTCGGTGGTTTAGGTCTTGCATCACGAAATGGAGTGCTTATTAAGGGAGGTAATTATCTTGATGCTTTAAATCATCTGGAAACAGTTGTGTTTGACAAAACAGGTACGCTTACAAAGGGAGACTTTGAGGTTGTTGAAGTGGTGCCAACGGGAAAATACAGCAAGGAAATGCTTTTGCTAGCTGCGATAGAGGCAGAAAGCAACTCAAATCACCCAATAGCAAAATCCATTACAAAAGGGGCTCCCCAAAATACTAATGCATTTAATGTAGCAGAATACATTGAAATACCGGGTCTTGGTGTTGTTCTTAACCGTAATGGAGAAAAAATAGTTGTAGGCAACAAAAGGCTTATGGAGAGAGAGAATGTTATTGTTCCGCTTGATATTGCAGACGGAATGATTATCCACATAGCTGTGAACAACGTACATGAAGGGTATTTGGTTATTTCAGACGTTATAAAGGATGATTCCCACCATACAATAAACATGCTGAAAAAAATGGGTATAAAAACTGCTATGCTGACAGGGGATCGCATAAAAGCCGCAGAAGCTGTCGCAAAGAAGACAGGCATTGATAAAGTATATCCGGAGCTTTTACCCGGAGATAAGGTGGAGGTTTTTGAAAAAATAAAAAAGGAATCTTCAAAAAACGGGAAAACTGTATTCATAGGTGACGGACTTAATGACGCTCCGGTTCTGGCAAGTGCTGATGTGGGAGTTGCAATGGGTGGTTTAGGCTCTGATGCTGCAATCGAAGCGGCGGATATCGTACTTATGACTGATGAACCATCAAAAATTCTCACCGCAATACGAATTGCAAAAAAAACAAAAGTCATTGTATGGCAGAATATAATATTTGCTTTTTCAGTTAAAGCAATAATTCTTGTCATGGGCGCCGGAGGAATGGCTTCGATGTGGGAAGCGGTTTTTGCCGATGTAGGTGTTGCCCTGATAGCGATAGTAAATGCTATGAGGCTAATACGTATGAAAATCAATTAGCAACTCAACTCAACTCAACTCAACTCAACTCAACTCAACTCAACTCAACTCAACTCAACCCAACCCAACTCAACCAACTCAACTTTCCATCTTAGCTTGCGGGCAGTATTTTGAAACGCTGGTGCTGATATGCGCCGGTGTTATATCACACCGCTGTAAGTAGCCTGCTATGAATGTAAGAACCCAAAATAACTTTTGGGAGCTGAGTAACTAACAAAAAAGCCCCCATTATAAAAATGGGGGTTTCACAACGTTAATATTGGCTAACAATATCTTCTACCTCTTCTGTCATCACAGAATAAAAGTAGGAAGAGGATAATAAAGAATAGTATTTCACTATCGCAGCCAAAAATCCCTCTTACTCCACCTACATTGTCCATGTCAAAACCTCCTTATGTTAATCTACTACCATATTATGATTTATGTGCAATAAATGCTCTTACTGAATAACATATAGTTTTTGACATGTTTGAATAGACACTTTTTAAATTACTGTTTACACCTTATATATTTTGAGATATAGCTGTGCAATAACGGAAACTACGCTTCATTTGCAAGAGCTGTATAGTTCGGCTAAGTAAAAAATATATGAATCTTGTTTATTTCGACAAAATCCGATAGAATAAGATTGTACAAAATGAACTGGCATAAAGATGCATAAGAATGCTTTTAATTTTTCTCCGGAAGTTGTTAATGACTCAATCATGAACAGTACTCTGGAGTAAATATATACAAATGATAATGTCTTAGTCCGGAGGGCTTATATGAAGTTCAAAAGCGCTATAGTAGCCGCCTGGTCAATTGTTATATTGCTGGTTATTTTAGTCCCACTTCCATCTCCGTTAATGGATATGTTGCTGGTTATAAATATAACCCTTTCATTATTGATTCTTCTTAATTCTATTTATGCAAAAGACGCTCTCTCAATGTCCGCATTTCCTACACTCTTGCTTTTTACCACATTGTTTCGGTTGTCCTTGAATATTGCCTCAACAAGGCTTATTATTGGGCAAGGTGAAGCCGGAAAGGTTATCGAAAATTTCGGAAAATTTGTGGGCGGAAACAATGTTGTTGTCGGAGCAATTATATTTTTAATTATTATGATCGTTCAGTTTCTTGTTATAACAAAGGGTGCCGAACGTGTTTCAGAGGTTGCTGCACGCTTCACACTCGATGCTATGCCGGGAAAGCAAATGTCAATTGATGCGGATTTAAACAGTGGGCTTATAAATGAGGCGGAAGCAAGGTCAAGACGCAAGATAATACAAAGGGAAGCTGATTTTTACGGCTCCATGGATGGTGCCAGTAAGTTTGTAAAAAATGATGCTATATTCGGCTTCATAACTACCGCATTAAATATAATCGGTGGTTTTATAATGGGAATGATGACCGGAGGTGGTATGTCGGTTGAAGAGGTCTTGGTTAAATACACCATACTCACGATCGGAGATGGTCTTGTCAGCCAGGTACCGGCACTTCTCATTTCAATTGCAACTGGTATTATTGTTACCCGTGCTGCATCGGAGGATGATTTGGGCGATGAGCTCGTGTCTCAGTTGTTTTCAAGCCCGCAGGTTATGTATGCTACTGCAGCAGCATGCTTTGCGATTACTTTTATCATAGGAAAAGTTTTTATGATTGTTGTAGCGGCTTTCTTAGTTTATTTAGGCACCCGCATGAAGGCTATAGAAGAAAAAGTGATTCAGCAGGACGGTATTGTCACTGAAGAACAAAAAGTTGAAGAAATCCGTAAACCGGAAAATGTGATAACACTACTGCAGGTTGACCCAATAGAGCTTGAGTTTGGATATGGAATTATTCCTTTAGCAGATATAAACCAAGGCGGAGACCTTTTGGACAGGGTTGTTATGATCCGCAGACAGCTTGCCTTGGAGCTTGGCATGATTGTACCCATAATCCGTCTTCGCGACAACATACAGTTAAGTCCAAATGAATATGTTATAAAAATTAAAGGCGTTGATGTATCCGGTGGTGAATTAATGATGGATCACTTTATGGCAATGAATCCGGGCACCGCAGAGGATGAAATCGATGGAATACCCACAACCGAACCTGCTTTCGGCCTGCCTGCCATATGGATTAATGAAAGCCAGAGAGATAGGGCGGAAATGCTTGGTTATACAGTTGTTGACCCTCCCTCTGTTATTGCAACACATATGACAGAGGTTATCAAAAGACATGCTCATGAGCTGCTTGGTCGCCAGGATGTGCAAACACTATTGGATAATATTAAAAGCACCTATCCTGCAATTGTAGAGGAATTGGTTCCCAAGCAGATGACATTGGGAGAGGTTCAGAAAGTGTTGGGTAATCTCCTTCATGAGGGAGTATCAATACGGGATCTGGTAACAATCCTTGAAACTCTTGCGGATTATTCCCCGGTAACAAGAGATACGGACATGTTAACCGAATATGTGAGACAAGCTCTGGGCAGGGCGATATCAAAATCCTTTATCACACCTGATAATTCAGATGTGATTACGTTGGATCCTCAGCTTGAGCAACTGATTATGGACTCAATTCAAAAAACCGAAGCAGGATCATATTTAACAATTGAACCATCTATCAGCAATAAAATATTTAATAATCTTACAAAACTGGTCGAAAAACTTGTGCAGCTTGGGAAACAACCCATTGTTCTTGCTTCTCCGGTGGTTCGACTTTACTTCAAACGCTTTACGGAGCAAGCTATTCCCGGGCTGGTCGTTTTATCGTATAATGAATTAGATCCATCAACAGAGGTGAGGTCTGTCGGAATGCTTAAAAGCACATAGAGGATTAAAGGAGAGAATATGCGAATTCGTCGATATACTGGGAAGGATGCCCAGGAAGCAATGCTAAAAGTAAAGATGGATTTAGGCAGTGATGCCATAATACTGAGTACCCGGAAGGTTCGTAAAAAAGGATTGGTTGGGTTGTTTTCCAAGCCCCTGACAGAGGTTTTAGCAGCTATTGATGAAGAATATGGCACAAAAAAAACAGAAGGCTCTGATGCGCAAAGAAAATCTAAGCAACAGTCGGTGACCTACAACAGACTGGGTAATATGCAAAAACCCGGTGACGAAGACGTCAGGGTAGAATCCCTTGAAAATAGAGTAAAAAACATGGAGCAAGTATTAGAACGCATATATGACAATGTATCACATGATAAAAAAACTAAGCCTGAAACAACAGAAGTACCGCATATAACCCCCACGATTGAAACAACGGAAGCACCGTATACAACCCCCGCAGTTAGAACAACAGAAGCACCATATACCGCTCCTGCAGCAAAAATAGCAGAGATAGCTGCTGCTACCGAAAAGCCAAACGCTAACACGGATATGCCGGAAAGTGAAGCTTTAAAGGAGTTTAAAAATATCCTTCTTGATAATGAAATAGAGCTATCGATAATTGAGAAGATTGTAGAAAAAATTAAGCAATTTGTTAAAAATCTAAATGACTATGATGAAATATGTAATGTAGCTGAAAAAGTTTTATTAAGTGTCTTAGGAAAGCCAAACACAATTAGTTTCAGAGAGGATGGTAAACCTACGGTAGTGTTGTTTGCAGGTCCTACCGGGGTGGGGAAAACTACCACCCTTGCAAAAATAGCTGCAGACTACACATTAAACCAGCAAAAGAAAATTGGTTTCATAACTGCTGATACATATCGTATAGCTGCTGTCGACCAGCTAAAAACTTATGCAGAAATTCTTAACATTCCAGTATACATAATCTATACTCCGCAAGAAGTGCAGGAAGCTATTTCGCAGTATTCTGATAAGGATTTAATATTAATAGATACCGCAGGACGAAGTCATAAAAATGCTGCTCAGTTTTCTGAACTTAAAATGCTGGTTGCTGCAGCAGAAGCCGATGAAATATTTCTGGTTTTAAGTTGCAGTATGGGAAAGCTGGCATTAAGAGAGATTTTGAATCATTATAAGTTTTTACAAAATTTCAAGCTTCTTTTTACAAAGCTCGATGAAGTGCTTGTACCTGGAGTAATCCTAAATGCAAGGTGCACCACTGGGAAGACACTTTCATATACAACTGCGGGTCAAAGCGTACCCGATGATATTGAAATTGCGAATGTGTCAGATATTGTAAAAAGTATGTTGAACTCAAAAACAAAGAGCGGATAGAACAGTTGTTACAATATTGTTTGCCCAAGTTTTGTGTAAACTTAAAATGCTGGAGGATTGATATGAGCGATCAGGCTGAAAAGCTTAGAAAAATAGTTGATAATTTGAAAATACCAGATCATTCTGAAAAAGACAGCTCATCAAGTGGTGCTGCAAGAGTGATTACGATCACCAGCGGCAAAGGTGGTGTCGGAAAAACCAACATTTCTGTGAATTTGGCTATTGCACTGAGTAAAATGGGTCTTCGAGTCGTAATACTGGATGTTGACTTTGGTCTGGCGAATATTGATATAATGCTTGGATTAACAACAAAATACACCCTTGTTGACTTACTAAGAGGTGAGCGAAATATATTTGAAGTCTTAACCGATGGTCCGAATAATGTAAAGTTCCTTTCTGGCGGCTCAGGCGTTGAAGAACTTTTGCAGATTGATAGAAGGCAGCTTGGAAGGTTTATTACAAGCATTGGTCTTTTAGACAAGCTATACGATGTTATCTTAATTGACACGGGAGCAGGGCTTTCAAGGAATGTTATGAGCTTTGTTATGGCTGCCGACGAAGTGCTGCTCGTTACAACACCGGAGCCTACTGCAATAACTGATGCCTATGCCCTTATTAAAATGATATCAAGAAGGGACAGGCACAAGATTATCAGGGTTATTGTTAATAAAGCAGATTCTCCGAAAGAGGCAAATGATATCTTATCAAAGCTTACCATGGTATCAGAGAGATTTTTATCTTTTAATTTGCAGAAATTAGGGTATATACTATATGATGAATTGGTTCCTAAGGCGGTTAAACAGCAAAAGCCTTTCTGCTTGAGTTATCCTAAAAGCTATGCTTCGCAGCAGGTTTGGGAGCTTGCAGAAAATTTACTTGATAATAATGATACTGCCAATACAAATAAAAATAAAGGGATGAAAGGCTTTTTTAATCGGCTTTTAAACACTTTTAGCGGAAATTGATGAAACTTGTATATGTAGTTACAGTCAAGACTACTTCTATGATATAATAAAAATATGAATCCAACATAGTCACGTATTGACTTTTTTGGATTCAAGGTATTGCGAGGGCATGCATGAAATATCAGCATATTGGTCTGGGAACCAAGTTGGAATTAGATCTATTTGATGAAGATAGTAATAAAATACCAGCTGTTTTTATAAGCCAATTTGGTGGCTATGACATAGATAAAAACATGATGGAAATATATGCTCCCATTTTTCAGGGTAATATCTACCCGGTTACTCCAAAAATGCAAATGGATGTTATTTTTTCGAAAGGAAAACACACATTTTTATTTACAGCAGAAGCGATTGAAAGGGTATACGAGGGCAACATTGCATTATTATACATTAAACCTGTTAGCGCAATAGAAAAAGTTGAAAGAAGATCTTTTTTCAGAATGGAGTTCCAATTGGAAATTCAATATCGTGCATTTAAGCTTCTTTTACCTGATAATGAAATGCGGGGAGATTTTATTAAATCTATTACACGCGACATAAGTGGCGGTGGAGTTTGCCTAATTTGTGAGGAGAGTCTGGAAAAAGGTACATATGTCGAAGCTTTTCTGAATCTGGATAAGAGAGTAAGGTTTGTCGGTGTAGTAGTGCGTTCTCTTGAAGAAAAAAATAAAGGGGTAATTACATATGAAACGGGTATTAAGTTTGTTCGTATTGAGAACAAGGACAGGGAACAAATTATAAGCTATGTTTTTAAGACACAGCGAGAGCGATTAAAAAAAGGTTGGATGAAGAATGAGCAGTAAAAATGAGGCACCTATCCGGGTTTTGATAACAGATGATTCTGTCTTTATGAGGAAGATCCTTAAGGATATATTAGATGAGGCTCCTGAAATTGAAGTTGTTGGTGTAGCAAAAAACGGTAAAGAAGCTCTTGAGATTGCAAAATGGGTAAACCCGGATGTAATCACTCTAGACGTTGAAATGCCGGTAATGAACGGGCTGGAGTGCCTTAAATTATTACTGGAGCAAGGGTCATATGCTGTTGTTATGATAAGCTCCGACGATTCCTTAGGCACAAGAACAGCTATAGAAGCGCTCGCATCAGGAGCTGTTGACTTAATAAAAAAGCCGGATTCAATGTTTTTAATGTCGTCAGATACAAAAAGAAATGAGATTATTCAAAAAATTAAAATTGCTAAGGCAGCAACACTCAGAAATTTGGATAAAAAAGCCGATATAAAGAAAAAGCAATATAATGGTGAAAAAGCGCAGAGGATAGAGAAAGTTATTGCAATAGGAACCTCGACCGGAGGCCCCAAAGCCTTACAAAATGTTATTCCGTGCCTGCCTGGTGATTTGCCTGCTTCAATTGTTATTGTTCAGCATATGCCTCAGGGGTTCACTCGTTCATTAGCCAAAAGGTTAAACGACCTAAGTGAGCTTACAGTTAAGGAGGCAGAGGATAAGGAATTATTAAGAGCAGGGTTTGCATATATTGCTCCGGGGGACAAGCATCTGGTGGTTACTAATGAAAAGGACGGCTTAATGGTAAGACTTGATGAATCAGCAACTGTTTCGGGCCATAGACCCAGTTTTGACAAAATGCTTTATTCTCTGGATAAAACAGGCATAACAAACATTATCGGAGTTGTTATGACAGGAATGGGCAGCGATGGTGCAAAAGGCTTATTTGAACTAAAAAAGAATAGGAATATTAAAATTATTGCACAGGATGAAGAATCCTGCATAGTTTATGGAATGCCCAGGGCAGTTGTTGAAATGGGAATAGCCGATAGTATAGTTTCCTTGCAGCAAATACCCGATGAAATTCTTAACATTATGGGGGTGCAAAAATAATGGATGTTAGTCAGTATCTTGATGTTTTTATTAATGAAGCGAAAGAAAATGTGCAGAGCTTAAATACCTCATTGCTTGGGCTGGAAAGTGATTTTTCCAATGTGTCAATACTAAATGAGATATTCAGGGTAGCTCACACATTAAAAGGCATGGCCGGCACAATGGGCTTTAGCAGGATGACAGCCTTAACACATCATATGGAAGATGTTCTTGATGCACTTCGAAACAAAAAGTTAGAGGCAAATTCAAATGTTGTTGACATATTGTTCAAGTGCCTTGATGCTTTGGAATGCTATGTTAATGAAGTCGTCGGTACAGGGCAGGAAGGCCAAGAAGAATATCAGGATATTATCACATCTCTTTCGGATGTTTTAAAGTTTGGTTCTGATGCGGCAGAAGGCGCAGGCTCTAATAAAAATAAAACTGCACAGATGCAGCCGGCATCAAGTGATGACACTAAGAATGTTTATACCGGCTTAAGGCTTAAACTAAACATATATGATAAAAATGTTATTGAAAAAGCCATAGAAGCGGGTATGAATATTTTTGAGATTTACATAGAGATTGATAAAAAATGTCTCTTAAAAGCTGCGAGAGCGTTTATAATCTTTCAAGTGCTCGACAAAAATGCAGAGATAATGAAATCCATGCCTCCTGTTGAAGATATTGAGGATGAGAAGTTTGATAACCATTTTACAGTCATGGTTATTACAAAATACGATGAAAACTTTTTTATGAAAGAATTAAATTCGATTGCTGAAGTAAGGATGGTTGAAGTAACCCAAATTACTTCAAAGCACATTGAAAATATAAAAGCAGATGGCTCAGAGGAAGAATTCTTAGATGAGCATGCTAAGGCTGGTGATAAGGAAACTAAGGCATCAGCTCCTAAGCTTGGAACAATTAAGAGGCTTACAAACAAAACTGTTCGTGTTGATATTGAAAGACTTGATGTTTTAATGAATTTAGTCAGCGAGCTTATTATAATAAAAACAAGGCTGGCAGACGTTGGTATTGGCGAAAGAGACAGCGATTATGTTGCAACTGTTGAAAACCTTGAAAGGGTCACAACTAAACTCCATGATGCTGTAATGAAAGTCCGTATGGTACCTGTTGAAAATGTATTCAATCGTTTTCCGAGAATGGTTAGAGATATTTCAAGAGAGCTTAAAAAAGAGATGGAGCTTCATATGTCCGGTGAGGAAACAGAGCTTGACAGAACTGTTATAGATGAAATAGGTGAACCCCTTATACATATTATCAGGAATTCAGCGGATCATGGGTTAGAACAACCTGATGTCCGTATTGAAAAAGGTAAGAATGAGGTTGGCAACATATGGCTTAGAGCATATCAGGATGGAAATAATGTGGTGATTGAGGTTGAGGATGATGGTCAAGGTATTGATGCTGCGAAGGTGCGTAGAAAGCTTATAGAAAAGGGTATTGAAAGTGAAGAAGTAGCATCAGGTTTATCTGATAACGATGTTATAAAATATTTGTTTAAACCTAATTTTAGTACAGCAGATAAAGTAACAGATCTTTCAGGCAGGGGTGTCGGTCTTGATGTTGTAAAAACAAAAATTGAAGCCTTGGGCGGAAGCATAGAGCTTGATTCTGAGCTTGGCAAAGGCAGCAAAACAATCATTCGATTGCCATTGACATTAGCAATCATTCAAGCACTCCTTGTGCGAATCGGAACTGAAAAATATGCGATTCCGTTAAGTAATATCAGGGAAATAAACAAAATTGATTCTTCTGAAATTGAATTAGTTCGAGATAAAGAAGTGTATTTCCTTAGAGATACAGTCATTCCTATTGTTCGCCTTCAGAATATATTTGATGTTCCCGTTGAAGAAACACTGGCTCAAAAGAAACAGCTTACCTGTGTTGTTGTTAGCAAGGGGGACAAGCTTGCGGGCTTTATTGTTGATTCTTTGATAGGTCAACAGGAGATAGTTATTAAATCTATTGGGAAGCTATTGGCTAATATACGTCGTATTGCAGGAGCTACTATTCTTGGAGATGGAAATGTGGCATTGATAGTTGACGTAAACTCCATTGTATAGGACAGTGTTATATATGCTGAGTTAGAAACTTATCATAGTATAGACATGAATTGTTTCACGTGCCATTTGTAACAAATTGTTATCACATGTAAATGGTTAGCCGGATTCAAGTGTGAATACTTGCTTCCGGCAAAGAGGAGGATAGGATAATGGTATCGGATAAAAAGCAATATATTATATTCCGTATAGACAAGGATGAATATGGTGCGGACATAAGCAAGGTTACTATTATTGAAAGATATATGAATATTACCAGGGTTCCTGCAACACCGCCATATATTAAAGGTGTTATAAACTTACGGGGAGATATTATACCGGTTATGGACTTAAGAACCAAGTTTGGTATGCAGGAAAAAGAAGCAGAAGAAGACACAAGGATAGTAATTTTCAGTATTGACAAAACCAGCTTTGGTGTAATTGTAGATGCTGTGGTTGAGGTTATACAGATGGATGAAGCGCGGATAGAAAGCGTTTCAGAAATAGTTAGTGATAAAAACCTTGATTATTTAAGTGGTGTTACTAAAATCGATTCAAGACTTATCACAATAATAAACATTGAAAAGCTGATTGGTGATTTATTGAACTGATCGGTGATTTATTAAGGTGATTAATGGGTTATTGAGTTGATCGGTTGATTATTAATTCGAAATCACATACACGTGGTTTACCTGTAGAATATAGTTGAGTTGATCGGTGATTTATTTATCCGGAAGGTGAGTAATATGGATTTAACATCATTGAATTCCTTTCATCTGGATGTGCTTAAAGAAATAGGGAATATCGGTTCGGGAAATGCTGCCACAGCTCTTGCAAAGCTTATAGACGAAAAAGTGGACATGAAAGTGCCGCAAATTAGAATCATGGGTTTTTCCGAAATAAATGATGTTCTTGGCGGGGCTGAAACTCCCGTTGTTGGCGTTCTTTTGGGTGTGTTGGGCGACATAAAAGGATATATTCTTTTTGTTTTAGAAGAAAAGGCCGCCCATAGGCTTATTAATATTCTGATGTGCCGTGATCCTAGTGAAAAAGTTGAATACAACGAATTAACGCTTTCGGCATTGAAAGAAGTGGGGAATATACTTACCAGTTCATATCTTTCAGCTTTATCAGCTCTTACAGGGCTAAAAATCAAACCAGATGTTCCAGCGTTGGCAATCGATATGGCAGGTGCAATTTTAAGTGTTCCGGCCATTGAGTTTGGGAAAACCGCAGATGCTGTACTTTATATAGAAACAGAATTTATTCAGGGCTCTGAGAGTGTCATTGGTGATTTCTTTCTTGCCCCTGATACGGAATCTTATATCCGTCTGCTAAAAACATTAGGAGCAATGTGCTAATGACAGATAATATCATAAAGGTGGGAATGGCCGACCTTAAGCACAGATGCCATCCCAGCGTTTTAGTAACGCTCGGGCTTGGTTCTTGTGTAGGAATTGCATTATATGATTATAAAGTAAAAATAATTGGGCTTGCACATATTATGCTTCCATGGTCGTTTCAAGCAAAAAATAATACAAATGAAGCAAAGTTCGCTGACACAGGAATCAAGTTGCTTCTTAAGAACATGCTAACCGATGGTGCAAATATCGGCAGGATATCGGCGAAGCTTGCCGGCGGTGCGCAAATGTTTACCTTCTCAGGTGCATCGGATATGATGCGTATTGGTCAGAGAAATGTGGAGGCTACAAAGCAAGTGCTCCAAAGCCTGCATATTCCTGTGATTTCTGAAGATACCGGGGGAAATCACGGTCGAACCATCGAACTTTATTCAGATGACGGACGGCTGATGATTAAAACCATTGGTTTTGGAGTCAAATACATATAATTTTAGAGAACAAAAGACTGTTGGAGGCTTTTTATGCAGTATCTGCAAAGGCTGCCTTTAATATTAGCATTGGCAGGCTCTCTTTTTTCTGGTTTATTAAGTTCTTTACGTTTAAGGGCTCATAACGAAGTAATGTTTCATATGATACTATCTATGGTCATTTTTTATTTTATGGGTCTTTTTATACGCTCAACAGTTTTAAATATAAAAACGCAGGTAGATGAAAAGTGGGTTAAACAGGAAGCCGCTGAAAAAGCACAAAAAGAAAAAGAAGAGGCTGAAAAAAACAAACAAGAAAAGACCGAAGAATTCTTGGGCAAGAGCATAGACTACACAACCAACGATTTAGGCGACGAGTCATTTGAGCCTTTACCTGTAAGCGAATTTATTAGAAAGGAGCTTAAAGATAATTAAAACCTGTGCAACCAAAATATGTTTATACATACTTATTTCAAAGACTAATGAAATATAATTTGAGATATCTCTAATTTCATCATAAAGTCACTTTGTGACTTCATGGGGATTCTTTGATAATCATATTGGATTATTTTATGTAACCAATAATTATGAGAAATTTGAAGAAAAACGACGAAAAAGGTTGACATATGCCGTGGCTGCGTTACAATATTGGTATAAGCAGCAAAAAAAGCTAAACATTCATACAAAACTTGCTGTTTATGGAGAATTTCTGTTACAAAATATCATGCTGCGTGATTTTTATACAAAAGATGAGCCATATAGGCTGTCAAAATAATGTTGAGTGGGGGGAGAATACGTTGGCTACCGATCTTCAAAGACAGCAGGAATTGTGGAAAAGGTATCAATCAACAAAGGATCAATCCATAAAAGAGCAGCTTATTCTGGAGTATGCAGATTTAATCAAATATGTAGCAGGCAGATTAAGCATATATTTTGGTTCTAATGTCGAATATGATGATTTAGTTGGATATGGTATTTTTGGATTGATTGATGCGATTGATAAGTTTGATATTAATAAAGGTGTGAAGTTTGAAACATATGCATCTCTTAGAATACGAGGCTCTATCATAGACAGTATTCGTGAACTCGATTGGGTACCACGTTCTCTGCGGAAAAAAAGCAAGGATCTTGAAAAAGCATACACCGAATTGGAAAATGAATTAGGACATACTGCTACAGATAACCAAGTTGCTGCGAGAATGGGCATATCTGTTGAAGAACTAAACAAAACATTGCATGATGTCAACATGTCAACAATGATATCAATTGAAGATTATCTGGAACAGAACTATGAAATTGGCTTTGACATTTCTAATTATGATGAGAGTAGGCAGCCTGAAAAAAGAATTGAGGTTATAGAAATAAAGGAAATCCTTGCTGAGTCAATAGATAAACTTCCGGAAAAGGAAAGAATGGTAGTAACACTTTATTATTTTGAAGAACTCACGCTTAAAGAAATAAGTGCTATTATGAAAGTATCGGAATCCAGAATTTCACAACTGCATACAAAGGCAATTCTGCGTATGCGTGCAAAATTGGAGCGACAGAAACAAATCTTATTTGGTTATTAGATTTGGTGGATACAATGAAGATTAGGTGGATACAATGAATAGCTTTGATAAACAGGAAATTACAATAAAACCTTTCGAATTAACCTATGGCTCTGATGGTGTTTACCTTACCGTTAACCGTGTTTTTGGTGTTACAATTGAAGAAACTGAAATTTTGAATGAAATTAGGCGTAAAAAGATTCATAATTTTAATGCCGCTATTATTTCAGAGACAGTAAAAAGGGCATTAGGTCGCCCTGTTAAGATAGCAGATAAACAAGAGCAGGAGAAAATAGACGCTTTTGTTGAGATTATTACAAAGCCTGATAAAATGACAGCATACATTAAGATTTCAGCTCCGGACGGTGGGGGAAAGCCTGCGGGCTTACAGGAAATTGCATACCAGCTTAAGCAAAGCGGTGTTATATTTGGTATAAAAGAAGATGTTGTACATACTCTTGTTAAAGATCCCATATACGGACAGAATATACTTATAGCCGAAGGAATGGCTCCCATTAATGGGAAAAGCGGTGAAGTAAAATTCATGGTAGATATCCATAAAGATCGCAAGCCTATTATTATGGAAGACGGGAGCGTTAATTACAGGGATCTTGACTATATTGAAAGTGTCCAAAAGGGTCAGAAGCTATGTGATATAACCGAACCGACACCAGGCATAAATGGGAAAAATGTTGTGGGTACGGTTCTTAAAGCTGTTAACGGAAAACCTGCAAAGATGGTTAGAGGCCGAAACGTTTATATGAGTGAAGACGGTCTGAGCCTTTTTTCTGAAATAGATGGTCAGGTCATGTATATTGATGGAAAGCTAAGTGTTTTTGCAACTTATGAAGTACCTGACGATGTTGATAATTCTACAGGAAATATAAATTTTATTGGAAATGTCTCTATTAGAGGAAATGTTTTATCCGGTTTCGTTGTGGAAGTAGGAGGAAATGTTGAGGTTTTTGGTGTTGTGGAAGGTGCAACAATTAAAGCCGGTGGAAACATTATTCTAAGAAGGGGAATGACAGGGAACGGTAAAGGCCGTTTGATTGCAGGTGGCGATATTGTTGCAAAATACATAGAAAACAGTATAGTAGAAGCTGCAAATGATATTAAAGCGGAAGCCATTATGCATTCCGATATAAAATGTGGTAACCGCCTAGAACTTGGCGGAAGAAAGGGTTTGCTTGTAGGAGGAGTAGCAAAGGTTGGCAAAGAGATAGAAGCAAAAGTTATCGGAAGCTATATGGCAACAACCACCACCATTGAAGTTGGAGTAGATCCGCATATCAGAGAAAGGTATAAGTTTATACGGACTGATATTATTAAGATGGAAGAAAGTACTAAAAAGGCATATCAGGCAATAGTTCTATTAAAGAAGCTTGAAGGTGCCAATATGCTTACAGAAGATAAAAAAGAAATCCTTGACAAGAGCGTACGTTCAAAATTATATTTTGATAGCTGTATAGCCCAATATAAAGAAGAAATTGCAGAACTTGAAGAAAAATTACAGCAGGAAGTAAAAGGTAAAGTCGTGGTTTCCGACTATGTATATCAGGGAACCAGAGTTTCTATTGGTTCTGCTACCATGCACATAAAAGAGACGCTGCAGCACTGCACACTGTACAAGGATGGTGTTGATGTTCGGATTGGTCCCTATTAATCCGTAGGAAGTGATTATATGCCGATTAAGCCTATTGATATGCAAATAATGATGCCGCGTGTTAATGAGGTTTCACGTATACAAAATAATGAACAGCAAAATAGTCTTGCATCAATGCAAAATAAAGTGCAGACAAATGAGAAACAGTTGGAAAACAGCATTAGGCAGGTTAATTCTCGTGAAGAAGATGAGAAGAAGATACTTAAAGATAAACACCAGAAAAATAAGCAGTCAAACAAAAAAGACAGCAGTGAAAAGCACGAGGAGAATGAAGAAAAAGAAAACAAAAAGCTTAGCGATGTTAATAAAACAGGCAGAACGATTGATATACGGCTATAAAGGTAACATATATCGGTAATTTATGGGAGGCTACTTTTAAATTTATATATAAACTTTACTAAAGATAAAATAAATAAGAGGTGCAAAAGATGACAGCTTTTTATGTTTGTATCATCCTGATTGGCATTATGATGGTTACTGTTGCGATGGTTTGGATGGTAATCGAAAGAAAAAACAACCGCGATTATCGTTTGGAGATTGATGAAAAACGATATGAGTTGCAACATCTCATAGAAGATGCGGAACAATTACTTGATGAGCTAAATAATTTTTCCGGTTACGTTGTCACACAAATGGAGGAAAAGCAGAAGGATATGGAGGAAGCTGTTAAAGCAGCTGATGAACGACTTGATCTTTTTGCTGATATTAAAGAAATACCGGACAATTTAGCCAATTCAATGCAGGATTTCAGACAAGAACAAGAAAAAATTGATATAAAGATCGAATCGGATGAAGAAGAACCACCAGAAACTTTACAATATAAAAAAGGAAAGATAATTCCTTTTGATCTAAAAAAACGTGAAGTTATAAAGCTTAGCAGGGATGGCATGGGCAGCGAAGAAATTGCGAGGCTTCTAAATATGGGGAAGGGTGAAATCGAGCTAATTTCACGCATTTCACAAGGATAATTGTGTAAAACAGGGAGCGACCCTTTTGGTTACTAAAGAGTCTTCCCCTTTTTTATTATATAACGAGGCTAAGATGGGCTCCCGCCCCACCTCTTCGCATATTTTAATGAACTTAACTTTCCCATCTAAGCTTGGTAATAGCATTTTGAGACGCTGGTACAGACATGTTGAAATGAGACATCACGCCGTTGGTAGCTTGCTGTGCAGGCAACCTTCCAAACACTGTGAGAGAGTTGAGTAAGATAGTATATGGCAAAGTCTACTCCTTGTTTCAGTATCGAGGTTTTATATGAGTAAATTACATGGAAAAAGTGTTCTGCTTGGTATAGGTATAGGAATTATCTTAACAGCCATGTTGGGTATTATTTTTTTTCTAGGATATACGCCGGATATGGACGAAGCAAAAGTAAAAAAATTAGCTAAACAATACGGTATGGTAGAGCCAAGTGAGCAGGAAATTCCTCTGTTTATTTCGATTGCTGAGGGTGATTCAATCACCAACATCACGAACAAGCTAACTGAGCTCGGCATTATTGATAATATAGTATCCTTTCAAATTAAAATTGTAAACTGTAACGCTAAAAACAAAATAATGCCGGGGATATATGAATTCAGAGGTAACGAGAGCGAGGATGAAATTATTGATATTCTAATCGGTAGTAACGATTGATAATGCTGATGGCACTACATCATCTCGCATTAACACTTTATTTTTACTATTTGGTAGTTACTATTTAGTATCTTATGCCTTAAAAACATCATTGAACTCGTTCAGCTAAAGCTGAACATCACGCATTTTTACGAAGTAAAATACGCATTGGACTTCGGTGGGGGACTCTACCCCCACCGAAGCAAGGATAAGGAACCCCCACTTATAGAAATGGGGTTCTTGGAATTTTGATAAAAAACAAGAATTTGAAAAGTTATATCCGTTAAACTCTCTGTTGATGCAGATTTGAGGATATTAAAAATAAGCTTATTTTTTCATATTTGGGTTGTGGGCGTAGCCCACTTTAGATATATATTGTTAAAAATTCGCAGGAGCACAACACATATGACAGAAGGTGCATACATCAGCGTACCCGCCGGAACACTCCCTCAAAAGGATAACTCAAGCATTGTAGTGCGCTAAAGCCTCAACCTATATGCTGCTGCTATTTTATATCAATGTCCGAAATGTAACATTTGGTGTTATGTAGTAAAAAAATAGCAAAATAGTTGCTATTGATTTTCATAAAAGTCTGTGTTAATATATCGAAGTAAGGATTTTAAAACAAACACGCCGAAGTGGTGGAATTGGCAGACGCGCTGGACTCAAAATCCTGTGTACGCAAGTACGTGTGGGTTCAAGTCCCACCTTCGGCACCAAAAGGTTGTAATCTTAAGGGTTACAGCCTTTTTTGCTGCCCTTTTCATGGCTCTGTATTTTTGCCGTTTCTGTTGATTAACCCATAAATTTTTCGTTTGAAAAAGATATGCTTTCTTTTGAGGAAGGAAAAGTTTTGGTTCCACACAAAACTGAGGATTTTATAAAGAGTAGCAGATATAAGCTGCTTCTTTTTGTTGTACTGAACTTCTTTCGATATATTATTATAACAATGACCTGTCGTCCGGCTATGCTCGGGGATGTTTATGAATGATACATCCTCCTGTTTCAAGTTGTCAAATGATGTTTTAATTAAGGTAAGATGATGAACTCAAGAAATATTTAAAAAGGCTATTGAAAATACGCAACATGTAGAGAAATGAAGGGCTATGAAACGAAACACAGGAGAAGCTGCAGGGCAATCGCATAAAAGAAAATTAAAAAACTGAAAAGCTTAACAATAGCAAGTAAAATCATGTATAGGAAATTGCAGAACAAATGCGATTTCCTATTGTTTTATTTTATTATGTATTTCTCTACGTTGCTGGGGCTTGTAAATGGCATCCCGTCACATGACACATTTAGTGCGGCCTTTAGCAATAGGAGGTAAGTTTTATGCAAAATGACATTAATTCATTATTCCCGGTGCTTGTAGATTTAATAGAGCAAGCGACAGACTACATTATCACACAAAAATACTCAAACTCCGCCATTCAGCAGCATACAAGCATATGGCGAAAGCTACAAACATTTGCTGATTCCCATGGATACCAATTATTCTCAATGGAACTGGCTGCAACATTTATGAAGGAAGCCTATGGTATCAGTGACGTTTTTAAACCTGCTACCAGAGCAGAAAGGTGGCGTGTCAGATATGTTTGGTGCCTTGATGATTACAGTAAAAGTAGATGTTTTGTGAAACACAGGGAATATAATATTACCCCTGTTCCCGCAAATTTCTTAGAGGTACATATTCTCTATGAGAATTATTTAACTGACAGTAATCAGAAAAAGAAAAGCATAATAACAAAATTGAGCAGGGTAAAGAGATTTCTTATGTTCCTGCAGGAGCAAGGAATCACTGAAACAAAGGAAGTTTCAGCTTCTGTAGTCATTGAATTCATGAATAGTTTAAAATGTAGTACTGCTTATCGCAGTAATATACTGATCACTGTCCGTGATTTTCTAAACTGTCCTACTGTTGCTGCACATTTTCAGGACGGGCTTACAAATATTCTGGATTCCGTTCATATCCAATGTCATTTAGTTAAGCAAAGTAAAGTATGAATTATATAGTAATAAACAGCGGGAAGATGATAAGTGAAAGTTGAAGTAAAGATTGTTATGAATTAATTAGCATAAACTGCATAAAGCACATAAATCAGGGCATAATTAATAGACGGATTGCATATCTGTCAAAAAAAGATAAAATATTAATTAGCTTGGCTTAATAAATTATGAAACTCTATAAGTAAAGCTCGCTGGAAGCCGGAACTTATGCTGGCGTGCATAGGCTCTGCCAGACCTGATGGGCAGCAAGTAACTGCCTATCAGAGCTTCCACATCAGGTGGTGGTTCCGCCTTTCGAACCCTAATAAAGTGATGACATATTTTCATTGCCATTGCAAAATTGATTTGATATATGTATTTAGTGTCTTTTTGTTCTATTACGACATGAGTTGTAATAATGGCACAAAAATTAAACAATATCAGACGAGCCCAGATCTCCTGTTCAATGTACTCGACCTTTTTCGAATGGAAATTGACTGTTCCTATGGTGTGTTTAAGATCCCTAAATGAAATTTCGATAGACCATCTTAGATTGTACAGATATTTAATTTCATCAGATGGAAATTCATCAGCCGGGAGATTTGTGATGATATTTTCATAAACATTTTCTGCGACTTCAAACCTGACAATTCGAAAGTGTAGCGGGTATTCAACCGTGGATTTAGGCTCAATATAATCAAATGTGACTTCCGAACTGATATATCTATATTGTTCATTTAGTTCAGGATGCTTTCGATTCTTTTTTGATTGAGTACGAGTCAGAATAATATCAACATCCTCATCAAGACAATCTGGAAGTTCTGTTAGGTCCAGAAGACGTTTTACATTGATGTCTTTAGCTCTAACAAGAAAAAATATGCCTTTTTCCATTGCATGAGCATAAAAGTTATAAGAAGAAAAACCCCTGTCGGCAATGAAAATTGGTGTACACCCATACGAATATCTATCAGTTAGTTCGCAAATAGCTCTAAATTCATTCTTTTTGCGTCCTGGCTGTATCACACAATCCAAGTATCTTTTATTAAGAATATCATACAAGGAAATCGTATGAATCATGTTAAAGCCTTTTGTAGATTTTCCACTTGGTGGATGAAAGGTATCTGGATCATCTGGATCTCGGGCAATGTTAAATTCAGAGCCATCACATGCTGCAAGCTGGTATTTTCCTTTGTATTTCTCAAATGGAAAATGAGAGTTAAACTGAAACAGTAGGTGTGTAAAGGCATCTGGAAGTAGCTTTTTCCTCTGTTGGTAGAAAGCAGAGTTTGAAAGAACATTAATGTCATAGTCAAAATATTTGAGAATCTCATGTTCAGTTGTGCCGCTCCCCATGGATATAGGGAAACGCATAAGATTTTACAACTTGAGCCATTGTATAGTACATCTCCATGTGCAAAATGCCCTGTTGGATCCACAAACATAATGGGATTAGTTGAGGAAAAAGTAAAAAATAAGGTCATAGCCGTCAATCAAATGAACTGGTTATGACCTTTTTTCTAAGGTGTCTTTGTTTTCAGTATAGCTGATTGCATTTCTTCTATATTCACCCGGAGTTAAGCCTGTATACCGTTTAAAGGTACTAACAAAGTAGGTTACATTATTAAAGCCTACCATTTCAGCGATGTCCGTAATCGTTTTTCTGGTCGTTGAGAGCAATTTCATGGCATTATCAATCCTTACCTTGTTTAGATGGACAGAAAAGCTCACTCCTACATTTTTTGAAAAGCAACGGCACAGGTATTGTTCATTAATAAAGAATAGTCTTGAAATATGGCGGAGCTTAATATCCGTATAATAATTCTGATCAATGTAGTTCAAAGCCTGCTTTACAATCCAGTGCATGTTGACGGTGTTTTCCTGATATCCCGCTTTATTAATATCCTTTATATAATTAAGTATCAGAAGCTTCATACTTGCTGATATTATTTCTATTATCTCAGTGTATTCTTCGAGAGTTTTCATATTTACACTTTCCAGTGTATCAAGTAACCCAAGCAAAACCTTTTCTTCTATGCCGGTAATCTTTGTGGCCTTGCTTATTTTTCTTTTGGTTAAGTGTTTATTCTCATCCATCAAAAGATTTCCCAGATAGATTATGCAAAATGGTTTTTTATCAAAGAATACAGGCTTAACAATTTCTGTCACTCCAAGGTAACATTGCCCGAAATACATTTGCTTGTTTTGTATTGCCTTTCTTATGGATAGACTTTTGTTTTCCAAACATAAGGTTAAGCCCTTGGCGGTCATTTTTGCAGCATTACAAAAGGTACAAGAATGTATTTCATTAAGGCTTTGGACATGAAAGGATTTTTCGTTCTGGAAAGCTCCGGATAAGTAGTGGATACATATATGAATTTTTTTACCATATGAAAGCCATTTTACTAATTTGTCGATTGACAAATTGGTTTCAGCAATATTACTCATTATACGACTCCTCATTTAGTATTATAAAATTATTAATTATTTTGATTTAGATACAGTTTATAATAACACAAAGTCAAAATATTGCAAATAAAAGTCGTTATACTTAAAGAATTACTAAACCATTTAGTATATAATTGCCTTATAAATATTATTGGGAGGGTTTAATAAATGAGAATCCAAATTATAAGCACAAGTTGCAACAGGCGTGAATTGGAACTGGAACAAGTAAAAAATTACTTTGAAGGAAATGGTGTTGAGGTTTCAAAGGAAGATTTTGAGACTGACAAGTCTGCTGATGTAATTGTATTATCCACATGTGGCTTTACCCAAGCAGCTGAGGATTTTGGGCTCAAAACTCTAAATAGGATTGAAAAAGAAAAGAAGCAAGGTTGTGAAGTTATAGTTGGTGGTTGTTTACCGAAAATAAATCCTGAAGCTTTATACGGCTACAAAATGTTTGACCCAAGAAACTATGATAAACTGGATGAGTATTTTAGTTTTGAAAAGAATTTCAAAGACTTCGCAAGACCAAATACTGTTGGCGAATGGAAGATACACACAACTTATAGAGAACATGGTTTGATGGAATCTGATAAAAGTAGTATAGACGAAGTCGGAAAAACTACCAGGGAAGAGAATATCAAGAATGTTAAGGAAATCAGTACTATTATCAGTGAAAGGAAAGGAAATTACAGAATTCAATGTCTTGTTGGTTGTGCATGTAAGTGTACTTATTGCGCAATAAAGTTTGCAATTGGAAATATCGAAAGCCGTCCAATAGACCAAATAGTTGATGAAGCTAAAAACGGAATTAAGCAAGGCTATAAAAATATACTGCTTGAAGGCGATTCTCTTGGTGCTTATGGTCTGGATATCAAGACAAATCTAGGTGAATTGATTGATGCTATTATTGAAGTAGTTAAAGATACCGATGTACAAATAAGCGTTTCTGATGTTTCTCCAAAATATCTGGAATTATGTTATAATCAGATTATTAAACTGGCAAATCTGAAAAAGATATTTAATTTCTACATACCTATTCAATCAGGTAGTCAAAAAATTCTTGATTCAATGAAACGAGGATATGATATCAATAAAACGAAAGAACTAATTTTAAAAATCAAACGAAATTGCTATGATTTAAAACTTGGTACTTCAATCATTGTTGGATTCCCCGGAGAAACACTGGAGGATTTCGAAAAAACTATTGAGACTTGCAAAGAATTGAAGTTTGATTATATCCATTGTCATAGCTATTCGGATAGAAAAGGTACAGAAGCAAGCTCATTTACTGATAAAGTACCTGGAGAAGAGATATTAAGAAGATCAAGGGCACTTAAAAGCTCTTTAAAAGATATTACTAAATATATTACAATTGCTGAAGATACAAGTGGGAATAGATCCTACCAAGGGTGAAGTACGAATTGTTTTTATACTTTATGTTAGGAGTGATACTGCTTATGAATTTTCAAAAACTGAAGTACTATACACCTCCAAAAACAAGAAGATTGACAGAGGTTATCAAATCCGACTTGTGTATTTATGGGGGTACATCGGCAGGTGTAGTTGCAGCAATACAGGCAAAAAAAATGGGGCTGAATGTTGTTATTATTGAACAAAGTACACACATGGGAGGGATGAGTTCAAGTGGTCTTGGTGCAACAGATATCGGGAACAAGGCAGCTATAGGAGGGATATCACGTTGTTTCTATGACGAAATACTAAGGTATTATGGAAACCCAAACAAAAAGGACTGGACATTTGAGCCTCATGTTGCTGAAGGAATTTTTAATAAGTGGGTTGAGGAAAATGAGATTCCTGTCTATTTTAATGAATTCTTAGATAAAGTACATAAGAATAACACACAGATTGTCCAAATCTCTATGGAGAGCGGACTAAGCTTCAGTGCAGCAATGTTTATTGATGCCACATATGAAGGTGATTTAATGGCTGGTGCGGGAATATCATACCATGTAGGAAGAGAGTCCAATTCAACCTATAAAGAAACTTTAAACGGTATTCATTTTTGCCAGCTGTACCATAATTTCAAGGCATGGGTTGATCCACATGTTATTGAAAGAAAACCTGACAGCGGTCTTCTTAAGGGAGTAGCTTGTGAGGAAACAGGCTTTCAGGGACAGGGAGATAGCAAGATTCAGGCATACAATTTCAGAATATGTCTTACTGATGTTCAAGAAAATAAAATTCCATTTTCAGCTCCTCCAAATTATGATCCTGAAAGATATACATTATTATTGCGGTATATTAATGCTGGAATATGGGACTCCCTGAACCTGAATATAAGAATTCCAAATGGTAAAACTGATCTAAACAATTATGGAGCTGTTTCAACAGACAACATTGGCTGCAACTATAATTGGCCTGAGGGTAGCTATGAAATCCGCGAAAAAATATTCCAGGATCATTTTATCTATAATTTAGGAATCCTTTATTTCCTTGGTAACGATAAGCGGGTTCCGGAAAATATTCGTTCAGAGGTAAGCAAATGGGGCCTGCCTAAGGATGAATTCATGGAGACAGGCGGATTTCCACATAGTCTGTATGTCCGAGAGGGAAGAAGAATGATTTCGGATATTGTTATAACTGAAAATGAATGTAGAGGATACCATATTTTTGATGATTCAATAGGATTAGCTGCGTATCAGATGGACTCGCATAACTGCCGTAGAATTGTAATTGACGGAAGATGTATAAATGAAGGTGATGTTCAAATAGAGCCAACAGCACCGTATCCGATATCCTACAGAGCTACCACCCCAAATGCTGACCAATGCAGCAATTTACTTGTTCCCGTCTGCTTATCCGCTTCTCATATCGCATTTGGATCAATTCGTATGGAACCAGTATTTATGATACTGGGGCAATCTGCTGCAACAGCTGCTGCGATAGCTCTCGAAGATGGTGTAATTGTTCAAGATATAAATTATCAGAAATTATGCGAGAGACTTCTTGCTGACAAGCAGGTATTGAGATGGAAAGTGTAATTTAAGGCTCAGCTTAGGTGGAGTTTTAGAAGTTATACATATCTGACAAAAACATAATAGATTTTTTGATTTTTAGTCATGCTATATTAATTGCATTCTTGAAGCTATATGTAATTAATATAGCATGAAAAATATTGTAATACATGGGTAAACAAAAAAGAAGTAGGTGATTAAAAAAAGATGCAATTAAAGAAATTCCTATATGAAGTACTGTTAGAGCACAAATTTTATATAATTGGCATATTTATTAGTGGAATTATAATAATAATCTCTACCTCATCAATCCCATACTATATTGGTCTTAGTTTTCAGGAGATTAAGGACTACTCTAGCGTTAAAAATATTCATCCACTTGTATTTCTTTCAATTTACTATTTACTTAGATCTATTTTTAAAATAGTAAGAAATCATGGCTCTCTTCCACTCCTCTGAACCAGAGTAATGTTTTTTATCGCTGTACTAAAATGGGAAGATACCGCTGGAACATTGAGAATGACATTCTAACGGAAAAACACCAGGCCTATTCCTATGAGCATTGTTATTCTTATACCTGGAAGGTCATGGAGGGATACCACTACTTGATGAAGATTGGTCATTTCCTAAATGTTATGGTAATAAACAGTGAATTGTTGAATGGACAAGTAAAAGAGCTTGGAATCCAGGGCTTCTTTCAGAAATTGTGGAGGATTTGCAGCTATGCTGATTACTTAGAACTCACACGAATTCTTTCAGCTGCAAACAGCGTAAAGCAGTGGAGACTGCAACCGGCATGCTGACGTGCCTTTTATGTAAGCTAATCTAATAACAAACTTTTCAGACCACAAGTGGCTTATTAATTGACCAAAAAACTAATGGAAATCAGATTGCGGGACTATTTTTAAGCGTCTATAATAGTTCTTTTTAGTAGTTATACTAGTCCGCAATAAAAATCATTGCGCATATTTAAGAAAAGTGGTATAATAAAGGTATCAAAAGACGAGGGTGATACAGATGTCGAAAAGATACCAGATTAGTGAAGAACAAATTCACGAATTAGAGAAACTACGTAAGCGTAACAAAGACAAGAATGTAGAAAAGCGTATAAAGGCATTGCTATTACATGCTAGCGGTAAAAGTCGCGAACAAATAGCTGAACAAACAGGATATGCAAAAACATATATAAGCGAGCTGGTCTCAAGATATTGCAAACAAGGGCTATCAGCAGTCGATGGCGGGAATTACAAAGGCAATCACCGGAATCTGAGCTTTGCAGAGGAAGAAGCCTTGCTGGAACCATTTCGCAAAGCAGCAGAAGCCGGTCAGATCGTCGAGGTCAGTGAGATTAAAAAGGCTTATGACACAGCCATTGGACGCTCAACAGATCGAGATCATGGGCGAATATACCGCGTACTGGCGCGTCATGGCTGGCGTAAAGTAATGCCGCGTAGCACACATCCCAATAAAGCAAGCGAGGAGGCGTGTAATGCCTCAAAAAAATTAACATTGTCGTACAAGAGCAGATGGAAAATTATGACACAGGAAATGTCCGATTAATGTTTCAAGATGAAGCAGGGTTTGGACGCATCAATAAACCAAAGTATTGCTGGTGCTTCCCGGGACATCGTCCGGGCGTACCTTGCCATCACATCCGCGAATACCGTTATGCATATGGCGCTGTAGAACCCTTGATAGGAGAATCCTTTTCTTGGTACTGCCTTACAGCAATACTGTTTGCATGAATGTATTCCTGCAAGAGTTATCGACGACGTATCCTGGGGATCGTATTATCCTCGTATGTGACGGAGCGTCTTGGCACAGATCCAAAGATATTATCCTTCCAGAAAATATTCAGATGATTTTTCTACCACCCGCCACACCGGAAATGAACCTATCGAGCAGATTTGGAAAGAAATCCGTAAAAGAGGATTTCGCAACGAGGTTTTTCATACTCTTAATATGGTTATAGATCATTTGTGTGAGGTTATGAGTTCCTTATCTCACGATGTAATCAAAAGCATCACTGCACGCGACTGGATTATAGAATGTATTTAAATGCGGATTAGTATAAGGCTATAGTGTGGGTGGTTTAGTATAAAGTTATACATGAAGCAAAAGAAATGAGGTATGTTTGCAATGAATAAATTTTTCAACAAGGTAATATATTCATGGATTGTCTCTTCTTTGGGGATTATTGCCATAATAATCTTTTCAATGCTACTGGTAATTATGTGGACTGTGAACGCTGTTTCAAATGAAATAACTGCACTTAGTATTGGTACAACCAAATCTTTTAAAAAGACTATTGATGATAGATTCAGTATGATGGAAAAGGTCTCTATTGAGGCATTTTACGATCAAACAAATATCTCTCTTGCAAGAATGAAAAAGAAAGAAGACTTTTTCTGTGAACGTGTTTTTCAATTTCAACAACGCCTCAATAGTTATGTACGGGCAAACGAATTTATTGATTCGATATATATATACTATCCAAAGTCGGGCTATGTTGTAGGTGATTCAGGCATATTTCCTATTTATTGCTATTATTTAATAATGAATTTATCATCAGGGAATGGTATGTTTGCAGAGGGATATGAGGAATGGAGCAGCATAATTACTGATGCTAATAATGTAGGGTACTTTTTAGCATCTATAGGTAATAAAACAAATATATATTATCGGACACAGTTTTGGGGAGGTGTCAATGCTCAGGAAAGACCTGCGATTATTGCACAGGTTTCTTTAAAAACTCTAAAGAGTATTTTACAGTCTGCTGTACTGGATGAAAAACTTGGTATGGCTGCAATACTCACTGGTAAGAATAAAGTGGTTTCCCATGGGGGTAATGAATATTTTATTGATGATATTAATGAAATTCCCTACTTTGATAAAAAAAGCAGCATCTATAAAAGATGGGAAAGCAAGAACAAAATGATTGTGCAAATCCCATCAGAAAAGACTGGTTTTATTTATCTGACAGTAACAGAAAAAGGAAATGTTTTAAAAAAAGCTTATGATATAAGAAATGTATTGTATATATCATTACTTTCTTGTTTGATTTTAGGAGGCCTGCTTGCTGTGCTTATGAGCAGACTATGCAACCGTCCATTGGAGTCGATTGTAAGTTTACTGGGTACAGAATTTGATAAAGAGTACAAAGGAAACGAATATGATGTTATAAGGCAATATATTGATAATATGTCCAGACAGAGCGGTGAAACTTTGGAAAGACTTGAACAGCAGCACCAGCTTTTAGGTATGGCCTTTGTTTTCAGGCTTCTAAATGAAAAGTTATTAGGTGAACAAAATATATTTCGCATTGCAAAACAATATAACATTGAATTTGAATACCCATGTTTTGGTATTGCCATACAGTGTAGAGGGAGTACAGGTAATTTAATTTTGGCAGCAAAAACTGAAAATAATATTTCAATACTTAATCAAAATTCAAAAAAACTATTTGTACTTTATTGTGAAATAGAAGGCAGAAATGTATATTTGCTTAACTGTGAGAGTGAGGTATGCAGGGAAGAAATAAAGCAGTTTTTATATACGGAAATTGAGCATTTGTCGACAGGAATAGCTGTGGGAGGCATATATAATGAGGCAACTCATATTCCTGAGAGCTATCAGGAGGCATTGTCCATTTTGGATGATAAAAATCCTGACGTAGTATTTTATAGCAAGAATGAGGAATCAACTTATGTTGAACCTTGCAATGCAGGTTTCTCTATAGCAGATAAAACAAAACATATAATTGATGAACAATATAGTAATTCTGAATTAGGGCTGTTTCTGATTTCTGAAATACTTGGCGTGAGTAATTCCTATATATCAAAAATATTTAAAAAACAGTTTGGGCTAGGGGTTATAGAATATTTGAACAGGGTACGGGTACATAAAGCGAAGCAATTAATTGGAAGTGGAAATATGAATATAAAGGATATTGCCATTAAAGTTGGATTTACAAGTGACATTCACTTCATTAGGGTATTCAAAAAGTATGAACAGACAACGCCGGGTAAATATAAAAACACTTAGTTTAGTCACAAATAAACCTGCTCTATAAAAAATGCAGTTAAAAAAATGATAGTTATTGGTACAAAAATTGATTGTTTTTCTTAATTTTATTCTTTGGTTCCAAATTTGTTTATAAGTAATGCCTAAAAAGCCAAATATGTAAATTGATTTTTGAGCAATCTGCATATAGACTAAATTTACAATGCTTTTATTAAATAAAATTCAGGAGGTAAATTTAATATGAGAAAATTGGTATTATTACTTGTAATGTGCAGCATTTTGGTAAGCATATTTACTAGCTGCACCAGCAAACAGGAAGATGCTTCAAATCAACAACCTGATGAGTCAAAGGTAGGACAGTTTATATTAGATCAAGGTAAACCTACGGAGCTGAAGGTTTGGATGCCGCCCTTTGGAACAGAGGATAGCCTTGATAAGGATTTCTGGGAGCAGCAATTTGTACAATTCGAAAACGATAATAATGTAAAAACTTCTATTGAAATTACACCATGGGCCGGATATGAAGAAAAATACCTTACTGGAATTTCTTCTGGTGCAGGGCCAGATGTTGGTTATATGTACGCTGAGATGGTTGCAGACTTTATTAATATGGGTGCATTGGAGCCTTTTGATGCTTATTTGACAGAGGAGGAAAAAGCTAATTACATATACCTGGAAAACGGTAAATTCCAGGGTAAACAATATATGCTGCCAATTGTTGTTGGAAACCCAAGAATACTTTTATGCAATATGGAGATTTTGGGGAAGTCAGGGATTGATAAAGCACCCCAAACCTGGGATGAGTTTGTTGAGGCTGGTAAGAAGGTTCTTGCTGATAGTCCTGATATATATCCATTTTTGCAGCCATGGGGTGATACAAATGCAGGCGGCCTTAATGCACTATTTTTCCCGTTTGTATGGCAAGCAGGTTCACAGTTGTTTAATGAGCAGGAAACTAAACTGATGTTAGATTCTCCACAGGCAATTTCAGCTGCACAATTCATTTATGATCTAAGATTTAAACATAAAATTATGCCGGATACAGTTACATCCCTAAAAAACGCAGATGTAGAAAATGCTTTTCTTGAGGGTAAGGTTGCTATGATTATAGGAACGACCTCATACACTGCCAGCCGTGTCGAGCCATCCGGAATGAAATGGGATTATTCAGTACTAAAAGGCCAGAAGCAGGCAACCTTTGTTGCTATGGACTCACTGATTATTACAAGCAAATCAAATAATAAAGAACTAGCGGCAAAGGCGGCAAAATATATGACAAGCGGATCTGCTATGACTAATTTCCATAAAAATCTTTCAAAGTTTCCTCCAATTGGCAGGGACGAAGAATATGCAGACATTGAAAGATTTAAAACACTTTATGAAGACAAAAATATCGAATTCAATAATTACCCCACAGTTGCCGGTATGTTTAAAGTAGTGGATGTGCTTTACAAAAATTTACAACTCATGATGCTTGACCAGATGAAACCTGAAGAGGTAATGCAGGATGTAGCAAAATATGCTGATACAATTATTGGACAATAACAGATAATTCAAAAAAGGGATAGAAAAATTCTCTGTCTCTTTTTTGTAATCAAAATTAAGGTAAGTTGTAAAATTAAATGCCATAAGCCATAAAAATTTTGACCCATGGTAAATCCAATGTATAATGTTAAGCAACTAACTAAAACATTGCAAAGGAGAAAACCATGAGTCAAGAAAAGTATATCTTAAAACAGAGAAAAAATAAACACCTAAATGAACGTGAAAGGTATAAAATTGAAGTATTGCTTAAAGAAAATATGTCAGTATTGTATATAGCAAAAAAGCTGGGAAGGCATAAGCGAACGATAGAGAGAGAAATTAAAAGGGGAACTGTCCGTCTTCTAAATAGTGACTTAAGTTACAGGGAAGATACTGTACTGATGCAGGCCAGAGGGTATACGAGGAGGAGAATTCTAAGAATAAGGCCTGGCCTCAAGATAGGAAAAGACCACAAGCTTGCAAAACCCTGTCCTAGCCGGAAGGCAGGCGGTCTGCTAACACAGACCGGAGGTAAAAGGATTTATGAATACAGGATGTAAAGGGTAAAATGAACGGGCAAAACCACCCGCCCTTGACATCCACCAACTAAGTGCTTAACAATGTATAACATGTGGAATTACCAAAAAAAGTACGGCAATTAAAGTTAAAATTTATCAAGGGTGTGGTATTACGTATGAAAAGTATGACATTGGATTTGAATAGTAGGACAAAAGATATTGTAGCCGGCTATATCTATATATTGCCCAGCTTAATACTTATCATGACTTTTTCGGTTATTCCTATTTTCATGGTAGTGTATCTTAGCTTTACAAAATATAATGTAATGCAGCCGGCTGTTTTTGTTGAATTTGATAATTATATCAGAATGTTTTCAGACCGTTTTGTAAGAGCAGGAATTGCTAATACACTTATTTACACAGCAATCGTTGTACCTACTCAAACTATCCTTTCGATGGTGATTGCAGAGGTTATTGCATCCAGATTCAGAAATCGTTTTGGTAGTTTTGTAAAAAGTGTTATGTTTATTCCAGTAATCTCTTCAGCAGTGCTCGTTGGTTCTCTATGGCTATTTTTACTGGCTACTGACAACGGTGCTGTTAATCAAATTCTTGGTTTGTTTGGCATACACAAAATTAACTGGATAGGTACTACAAAAACAGCGTTGTTAAGTGTGTGCATAGCGTCTATATGGAAAAACGTTGGGTATTTTTTAGTAATATTTTATGCAGGTATTATGGATATTTCATCTAGTATCTATCAAGCTGCCAGGGTTGACGGTGCAAGCACAACGCAGCAGTTTTTTTTAATTACTGTGCCGCTGCTTAAACCTGTAACTTTGCTGGTCATTGTCCTGGGAACTATCTGGTCATTCCAGGTTTTTGACATAGTGTATGTTATGACAAATGGGGGTCCCGGAAAATCCACAGTAACATTGGTATTAACAATTTACAATGCCGCATTTAAAGAATTCAGTATGGGTTATGCCAGCGCGGTTTCAGTTTTATTATTTGTAATTGTTATGCTGATTTATTTATTGCAAAGAATGTTTTTCAGAGAAGATGCATAGGGGGTAAGCTTAATGAATAGATCAAAAAGGATTAATATCTGGGACATTATATTGGGGATATTGCTTCTGCTTATGGCTGTTATCTCATTTTATCCATTTGCATACATGTTTTTAATGTCATTAACCCAGTCTAAGGATCTGCTTTTAACTGTTGACTTATCAAAAATGAACTTTATTAACTATGTACGTGTATTTAAAAATTTTGACTTTTTAAAATATCTTAAAAACAGTATTATTGTGTCAGGTACGGCATGTTTGCTAAACTGTATTATTTCCTCTATGGCGGCATATGGGTTTGCCAAAAAGAAATTTCCTGGTAAGGAGAGTATCTTCTTTATATATCTGGCAACGTTAATGATACCAGGGCAGGTTACATTAATACCTGTTTTTACGATTATGAAAAAGTTGAATATGCTTAATACATATCCTATACTATTCCTGCCTATAATTAATGCTTTTGGCGTATTTTTGATCAGGCAGTTTATGGATGCTGTTCCAGATGAACTGTTGGAAGCAGCAAAAATTGACGGATGTAAAGAGGTTAGCATATTCGTAAGCATTGTTCTACCGCTTATAAGAACTGTACTTGTATCATTAACAGTATTTACATTTATTACATCATGGAATGATTTTATTTGGCCCCTGGTAGTAGCGACAGATGCAAATATGAAAACTTTGACGCTGGCGCTTTCTGTGCTTAAGGGTAATTATCTGACCAACTACGGGCTTGTCATGGCGGGTTCAACACTCACATTCCTGCCTCCGTTCATTTTGTATATATTCCTACAAAAGCAATTTGTTGAGGGCATTGCTTTAAGCGGTGTTAAAGGGTAAATTTACAATATTATAATAAGATTATTTATATTCAGTTGTATTTATTTTCAAATGCTCACGTAATTTGATTTATGGCTATTATGCTTTTTATTAACTAAATCTTAGGTTGAGATGAAATCTGCTGTAGAAAAGTCTTATCTCCAGCTTAAAGCTTAAAATAACTTATAAAGAATCACTAGTGGTGTTTATCTCCTATTTTAAGAGAATGGGTATGAAAATGGTAACCTTTAGATGAAATTCTGAAAAAATAATAAGCCATAGAGAAGTTACTACAGCTTATTAAGCTTTGTTATTTAAATATATATTAATTTAAATGACAAGTTACAATTTAAATATACCAAAAAACTTCTCTTCAACGCTTACGAGATTAGCTGACGGATTTGGATCGAAGAAATTAACCCTACCTGCCATATTGGCAAGATTCACCCCAAAAAATTGGTTCTCCCGTTCAAATTGATTTAGCGTTATTAATATTTAATTACTTTTTCATTCACGATAGCCGATAACAACTAATTACAAATAATATGACTTACATATAACCATATCATTTTAATATATATATGTCAATATATATATCCATATATATATATTGACACATATATATAT